>JAABUO010001216.1_pt1 | contig 35439 bp, 53 predicted proteins | sample 5559291 | NCBI WGS metagenome assembly JAABUO01 (sample SAMN10711878, study PRJNA513372) | rock metagenome | isolation source: Antarctica rocks | place: Antarctica: Victoria Land, Finger Mt sud
GTTGACATGCACAACAGCTGGCAGCAGCACCAGACCGCATGCATGCAATCCATTGGTACACTCAGAAATCGTACTTGGCACTCATGGCAAAGGCGGCATCAATATCTTCCTGTGGTAGCCCATGCCCTGCAAATGAAACACTATTCAGGAAAAAGGAGTCACTGAGCTTCTTAAGGCCTGTGTCAGCTGGACAACCGTGCCCATGCACAGAGTTGCGACATGCACAGACCTGTGACATAAAAAAATCCTACTCCTTCTGCTGCCTGCAAGAGTTGTTGACTGATCTCGTGCTTCCTGTTGCTCAGGTCGGACATGTCAATTCCAGGCACGGCTGAAATAGCCTCTGGAACGCCCATAACAACTGAATTTATGTGAGAACCTACTCGCTCTCAACAGGCTGTCCGTACAAGCAACAGGCTTCTGACAAAAGCGTGCCTTCGCTAGCAGCAAGGTCAACCGATGCTGGGTCCAGCAAGTTGTGACAACAACCGGGCTTGACGAGCTAATGTCACGAAGCCAAACAAGCAAATTGACAAGAGCCTGACGGACATGTCTGCATCGCAGGCAGATATTTCTGAACATGCTTGCGCTTGTAGTCAATTAGGTAAAAGGGCGTTGCTTACTCTTTTGTCATGTTCGCCTGCGAATTCGTGTTGTGGGTAGTCAGACAATATGCAAAAGGTATCGGAAGTATACAGTAAGCTCAGAAAAGGAAAAAGATAGACAATAAAAGCTTGCACTTAGTCCAGGCTGGAAACGTTTTAGTGACTTTCCGGTGCATGATTTGCTTCAGACTATTCATGCAAGCGTGCTGCCAGTCCTTGCCAACAACATCTTACACTTGTGATTTGACATTGACTCAAAGGCATCACACTGCATAACACCTTCGCATGCGAATACAATTGTTTATAACACCGCATGACTCATCACAGCATCAAAACCCCTTGCTGTGATGCATCACAAATACCATCCTGTACATCGTGAATTCACTGTTCATGGCTAGAGATGCTGTCAGCCAGTTGAGACAAACCACATGTAAGTCCAGATTCGATTCAACATCAGCAAGAGATGTAGCAGAGTTCATAAGGAAGGTAATGGCTGACAGTCTTACTGGCTGCTTGTTGGCCAGCAGAGGGTGCTGCAAACTGCCTAGCATAAACGCACACATGATGATTTGCCATTGTACTGCTGCAGACAGGCGAGTGATCATGACTTATTATCATTTACGTGATGCATGCCTGTTGGTTGATTGTTTTCTTGAATCATGACGATCGCTGTCTGATTCACGTCCACTGTGCTGACGCTTGTAAGATGCAGGGCGCTCAAGCCTGTCATGCAACTTGCGCCTGTCATCTGCATGATGATGCCTTGATGCTATTGTATGCATGTCATTGTAGTGCTCATGGCCTGATTGCTTATTATGCCTTGCCCTGGGAGGGGCTGCACCATTTCCATAGCTTCTGTGATCAAGACCGTGGTAATGCATGTCCTCAGCATCTCCACCAGCCTGAAAAGCTGCAAAGGCAAGCCAGTCCTGACATAAGCTTATGTGATTGCATAACATCGTCTTGATGCACAGATGCTATGTGCAGTGGACGTCTTAGCTGCCACTGACTTGGACAAAGGAAATGCCGCAAGGGACTCTGTACTTACAATTGGGCTCAGCCAGGCTCTGCTGTGCCTCCAAGTCATCCCTGGAGGTTTCCTTGTATCTTGTGTGTTTCTTCTCCTTCTTGTCCTGCAGCGTTTGCCCACATTTCTATGCAAGCAGGCACCTTGTCTTAGTGTCTGTTCCCATTGATTCAAAGCAAATTGATCAATTGTTGCATGCATAGTTGCCTGTCATGACAATACCTTTTTGTGTGACTTATGCCTGGGTGGCAGCTGATGTTCTGATACTGCTGAAGGCTTGACTGCTGCTGGATCATTCAGCATAGAAAAGATTGAGCCTGCTGCAGCCCACGGCATGTCACTTTTGCCACCTGCACAAAGAATGCGTAAGCATGGAAGAAGTACAGGTCTCAACATGGAACATGGCTCAGCAAAATGAAGCCTGGCATTGGAGGTGCAGCTTGCGCACACCTGCTGATGGTGGCGGTGGCAACACTGCTGCTGCCTGTGATGGTGGTGCAGGCAACTCCTCTGATTCATCTTCCTCATCCTGCTCACTTTCAGACTCTTCCTTGCCTTCTACCTGAATGCAAGCAGGAGACCTGTTGCTGGCACTGTTGGCGTTCTCAAGTAAAATCTGCGGTCACAAGCGGGGTATGACCTCTGCTTTCTTTTTCTTGTAGTTGTCAACGTGCTCTACTCTGACAGTGCGGCCACCTACTGTCGCCCCGTTGAGATTGTCTACAGCAAGGACTGTGCTGCGTTGATCTTCGTAGGCGAGAAACGAGAAACCCCTGTATTTGCCTGTGTCCCGGTCCTTCACGTTGTGCACATCAACGAGCTCGCCGTACTGTGCAAACACTGTGAGCACGTCTCCTTCTGTCAAGTCAAATGGCAAGCCTCCTGCGTAGATGTAAGCTGAGTGCTTGTAGCGAGCGTGCCACGAAGCAGACTCCGGTACGCCCTGCAAGATTTCTTGCTTGGATATTTTCTGAGTGTTTTTGATTTGAGTCAGCGGATTCATGCTCTAAGGCACAGGACAACAGCACAGCAGAATTTTGACAATTGCCTACTTGACGGAAGCGTGCACGTCTGCCGTGCACGTCTGCCGTGCCTTTGGCTTTGAGCTATTGTTGATTTGGCAGTTCGTTCTGCGCACGAGCAAGCTAGTCTGTGACTACTTGCGGCTTGGGCGCTGCGGCCGGCTGTTTTCGTGTTTTGTGTGCATGCTTGCTTGGTGAGGTGGCGGTCTATTGCGCAGTATGGGTATGCGTGAAGCGAATCCGCACTTCGTGGCGGTGCTGGCCAGTGCTCCTCGCGCCCGCTATCGGGCGCTTGCAGTGCGCCCCGAGGGAGCTTGCAGAGGTAGAAGCACGTCGGTTGTGCTTTTTCAACCCTCTGATTGTTTCCTAGGGTCTTTACGAACATATATTCATCAGCAGCAGTGACAACGGCAGTAGTGACACAAGCAGTAGTGACAAAGGCAGCAACAGCCAACGGTCAATGTTGGCATCACAACGCAATAGTGGGGAGCCGTATTTAGGCCTGAGGTGAGGGCATCGTCAACCAGCGACTAGCTGGTGGTGTATGCCTATTCACATCTCTGCTTGCTTTGTTTCCTTTGTTTAGTTTGCACGTTTCTGTATGTTGATGTGCACAGTTCGTGCTGCATACAGAGCCTATTACATTTCACACCAGGTCATGTGTGATGTCAGTCCTCTTTGATGTGATAGCCGAGCCAGACACAAGTGACATGAATGTGGAATGCAGGTTGCGTAGTGCAATGCATTCACTACTTGCTTTTGGGAGTTTCCACTATTGCCCTGGGTGTTATGGGCCTCGCCCCATTGCAATGCGACCTGTCTGTGCTAGTCAAGTTACAGGCGGCTTCTTGATTTTCCACACACAAAAGTGAAGACTCAAGCACATACAGACAGCCAGCAAGAGCAGCCGGTCACGAGCCTGTCTGTCTCGTGCCTGGTTCTGTGGACAAGTACCTGCCTGTGCGTGATTGCACTCTTCAAAAAAGCCTCGACACACATTCTGAGGGCTTTTTACTCTGCTGATATAGGTATAAACACTAACACAACCTCCAATCTCGGCTCTACATACGTTGTGCTTGCACTTGTGGCCGGCGGTCGGGCCCAACGGTCAGCCTCGCCCCAACAGTCAACAACAAACGCTGCGATTCTTGTCTCAGCCGCTTTTCAGTCAGCGATTCTACTCTCCATGACTGTAAATATAGCCTCGAGGTGCATTGCATCGTGCGGCGCTGACTGCATACTGCGTCTGATGCAATATCTCTATGATCCAGGCATTTCACAAGCTCTGCAAATCAGTGTATCCTTGGGAAAGCGTATCTGAGATCCAATCTATTGAAAGCACATATATTCAATACGAGAGAGAAATTTGTGTGAACACAAGTTTTTTGCCTCTGGTGGTTTCAGTCACCAAGGGGACTTAGCTAGGTGTATTGACCTTGCATTGTCTTGGGCTGTCCCGTGGTGAACGGCTGCTTGTATGTTGCTCGTCTTGTCCTGTTTACATGGAAGCCGTGTATCAATGCTCTGCTATGCCTTGTGTGCCTGAATTGTTGGGGGACAATTTAGCACCATTGCCTGCAGTCAAATCTGATTGACACATTCATCAGTTTGTCAGGGTTCACATACCCTGGCATATCCATCAGACTTGTAGGCTGGGCAACGGATGTACAACTTCTATTTCTCTCTCTAGCATTCCTTCAAGATGTTAAGTGCTTGCAAACAATTTCTGAGAAAAGAGGGAGGACAGCTAAACATGCAAAACATAACACCTACGCCTAAGTCAGACTGCAGTGGCTGATCATTGCCTAAGAACACCAAGCTGACAGTCACACTCTTTTGCCATTGCAATCTGTATGGAGTGGGGAGCTGCATGCTGACGCATAAATGCTGACATGTAATGTTTCACTCTGTTGCAATTGCAATCTGTATGGAGTGGAGCTGCATGCTGACGCATAACTACTGACATGTAATGTTTCACTTGTTTTCTACTTTCAATGGAACAAAGATGGTGAGCTGTGATCAATTGAAAGTTTGGACATACATATGCCAGCTATGTATTGCCAACGGGCATCACACATCAAATCAAAAGCAGTAGAGAGCTGGGGCGGACTACCTAAGTTCAAGTTACAGATGACCTAAATGAGTAGTGCAGCAGTATGACGCAGGTTTAGTCATCGCCATCCATGTGCCCAGTATGTGACAGCGTACGCATCTTCGAAATGACGGTGACAAGCATCACTGCTGAAGTCAGACGCCCCCCAGTTGCAGTCAGGGTAATGCGTCATGGGGTCAGACCAAACAATAGGATAAACAAGCTCCTGTGGCAAGACCACAACATCTCCATCATGTGTCACCCTATCCTGCTCTTGGCGGCGTCTGTACTCATCTAGTGCCTGCTTGAGCATGATGGGGCCTGTGACAGTCTCTACAAAACTGCCTACTCTATTTGCCAAGTTTGCTGACAGCATCTTGGCAAAACAAAACATCCAAAACGGGTGGCCTGGCGCACTGGCCATGAATGAGTTTGGGATGCTATGCTCTGGTGGAGAGTTTCTTCCTAGTGTGCCCAGGAGCACTTGCCCATCCTCTAGCAGCGCGTCCAGAGGCTTCAAGCTCTCGAAATCTAGATCAGCGTACACGCCCCCATATCTATATGCAGCATGAATGTATGTCGACACATGCACTAAACCAGCAGCACAAATCTCGTCAGTACCAGCTGTACACGACTTCACAGGACTTGCGCATTTGCCTGTCATGTACTGCTAATGCTGCATACATTGCATGGAGCGATGTGACACTGTGATGTGCTTATGCTAAACATGATTACTCATATCCTCACCTGTGCATGTACAGGTAGCGAACAGCATCTGCCCGCATGACTGGCTCATCATACTCTTCATATCGAGCCAGAAACCATGGCATATACTGTCTCACAAGCACATCATTGTCTGCATCTGTCCAGAGCTTGAACTCCCAGTGCCGATGGTTCTTGACCCAACTCTGCCGCCATGCGCTGTAGTGCTTTGGGACAGAGCTGTTCACCCAGGACTGATGCAGTATGTGAGGGATTTTGTTGGTGCCGTTCAGCAGCTGATAGTCTTCATCAGCAGCGTCCCGGGTGCTGATCAGTGTTGAAGCCTTGCTGATGCTGCCTAGTGCCCAGACTGTGCTGTTGCTTTTCAAACACACTATAATTACTACTATACTGACCGCTGAAACCAAGCCTAGGGCGAACGCACATACTTGAGGCCTTCCTATGTACATTCTGCAGCGATCCTTTGGGCTTCATACGGAGCGGATCGGCAATATCACGGTCATGACAAGTCGCGGCAATAAGGTCAACGAACCAGCAAGACCCGCCTATTTTGTTATGACCAAGCAGCAAGAACACCGGCTAAGCCTGTGCAACCGCGTGCTGCAAGCTGCAGGTCTTGTAGACTGCCGTGCGAAGACCGCGCCCGAGCGCCATAATCAGGCAACGACTTCAGTTGACCAGAGCTCTGCAGAAAGAAGAAGGGGACCGCGGGACTTTCAAAATTTTGCTCTGATGCAACTTTCTGCAGCTGTTCAGGTCAGCGACCAATTTAGCACCTGCAGACACCACTTCGTTGGTGCTCCATGAGGCCCTTTCGCATTCCGGCATCTCCTGCTGCTTTGCTAGATGAGTCCGACGAGCTGAATCTTACTGTCACGGAAAACATAGCAGTTGCCGAGCTCGGTGCCGACGCTGTGCAGGAGCTTGCTGAAGGTAAAGCAGCAATGCCATTTGGTGCTCTTCCCACGCTGATGAGTTTGGCAGCGGCCGTGCGCAACAATTCATTGCATAATTCGCAGGACTTGTGTATGATCTGGTGAACGACGCTGCACTCTGCATCACCAAACAGCGAGCTTTTAACGGCGTATACTGTTTGATCAGGTTAGCCATCAACAGAAGAGGTATCTGCTCGTATCATTGATGTCACATGAGCACATGTCAACTGACTTCAGCTTGCTTTGGCAGAGACTTTCAAGCTTTGCCAGCGTTGGCTAAAACTCATTTAGTTGACAGCCTGTGTTCTGGACTTTCGCTACTCAATGCCTCGGCGTCAGCTTTGCTTGAAGCCCTCAGTGAGCCTGACACTGCCAAGGACACCTTGGCTCAGCAGCACTACAGCGCCCTCAAAGCATATGTCTTTTTCCTGCACTGGATTGCTAGTCACGCAGAACAACAGCAGAAGGACTGTACAGCAAGGGCAGCACCAGCAGCTGGACCAGCAAAGGGCAGAACAAAGGCCAAAAAGGCTGCACAGATCAATAGTAGTTGGGACTGGGATGCAGATCGAGAGAAGCTTGCTAAGGCCTTTGCTGGTATCAGTCAGATTGACTTGTGGCGGCTTTGCAGTCCCAGCAACCCAGAAGAAGCTTTCCTGATGCTGTGGAGCCAAACAGTACGTCCTCCATGTCCACTTCCAAGCAGTGTCTGCAGTGAGCTTGGTAGTGCACTGCTGCAAGTCTTTTAGGCTGCATTCTTCCATCCATTTGTTCATCCATCCATCCATCCATCCATCCATCCATCCATCCATCCATGCATTCATTTATACATTCATTCAGTCATTCATTCGTGTGTTCATTCATTCGTTCATGCTTTGCCCCTAAAAGCAAATGCACCATTGTGTGATGCATACAATCACACTAAATGACCATATGAAACCAGCAAAGAGCAGATAGATGTACCAAACTGATTCTGCATGCAATTGACATCCTGCAACACATAACATTCATTCATTCAACATGCATCTCCTCTCAGGGTCAGGTATCTACAGTCCTTGATAGCTCTCTCCTCAAGATCCCACAGCAGGCTTGATACACTAACCATGTGTTCTCCATGACTTTCAGTCAACCTTTTGCATAATATGTGGTGCAGGCAATCCTGCTGATCAGCTCTGCATCAACAGCAAAGGACAAGGCAGTAAAGGAGGCAGCCTTCAAGGTCCTGGCATGCTGCGCGCTACGCTACAAGCAACTTGAGCAAGTCTTGACAGCATTGACAGACATGCTGAACAAGGACGAGCACATGTCAACAGTGTGTGCTGAGCTAGCAGAGTTTGCTGCCAATCGACTAGGGGACAACCAGCTGGTATGACTTTGACTGTCCTATGCTCTTGTAGGAGTGTAACCTATGAGGGACAGCCAATGTGATATATCCATGCTGTCCATGCAGTATGTCCAACTGAAATGCAGGAAGACTGTTACATTACATGCACAACATGTGCATGTGATGCTTCTGGGCGTCACATTTTTGGACAAAGGAAGCTGTACTGCTTGTGATCACTGCTTGACTGCAATTGCTAGCTCACATGCATCTTTCCCAGCTGCAATGTCAAGTCACCACATTCAAAGCTGCTAACTGCTAAACTCTGTTTTGAGCTGTATGTACTGCATGATTTGTGCATGTGCATGGCAGGCAGTAGAGCTGTTGCGTGAAGTCGCCTCTGTGGACCCCAGCGTATATGAACAGCAGCAGCAAGCTGATGCAGCGGGCGTGCGCAGTGTTGCCAACTTCATCGTGGAGCTATCCGATAGGTGACTCACTTTCATGTCTTCATGGACTACTTGAACCCGGCTGGTGTCCTAAAGACAGAATTGCTTGCGGACAGAATTGATTGCATGCACGCACCCAGGAACTCAATTGTGTGACAGCTAGAAATGCTTGTACAGAGTACCATCATTATCATCATTACCATCGTCATACACTTGAAAGTGTATCATGCTGATGATGATGATAATACTTTGTACAAGCAGCTGTCACACACTTGTGTGCTTTGAAAAGGCCATGCATACTGCAACAGCAGTATATGTTTGCACATCATTTTCCACATCAGCCTTCTCTTATAGGCTCCGGTCTCTCTGCACACAACTGTTTTTCTGGCAAGACATTAGGATTGCCACATCCCATGCATATGTACTGGCAAGCATTAGAAGTGAGTAGCACTGAATCACTGCTGCAATGGAGCTTGCCAGTTGGACCAGACACTCAGTGCCATTGTCTCTGACCTAACCTTGCTATGCAGTCTCAAGATACCAAAACGGCCAGAACATACAGACATCAGCTGTAAGGCTCTACCACAATGTCAACCCCCTCAACATCTGCATTCATTTAGGCTATACCTTGTGGCAGCCTTACAAAATCCAGCTTGCTGCAGAAGTACCCATCAGCCCTGAGCAAAATAAACAACTCATGTTCCAGGCTGTGCAGCTGTTCCTGAGTGTGTGACTTTCAAGCCTGCAGGCTGCCTCATGTTGTGGCCAGCAACATCAGCCTGCTGGCGCCCCATCTTGGGGGCAAGGCCTACCCCATCAGGAGTGCCATTGTCACAGCTATTGGCCATCTCATCCAGAAGGCCTTTGAACCCTCTGCTGCTGGAGCTGATGCACAAGGTGATTATCCCTGTTGTTGCCTGCACTCTGTGGCACTCTGCACTCACTCCAGGAATTTGACCCAATGGAGGGCTCCAAAATGCAGCAAGGCTCAAATTCTATGCACACTTGCATTGTAAAAGGCAATGCCACCTTTGCTTCAATGCTTGCATCCTACATGGTCCTACAGACCAAGCATGATTCATACAGAGACAGCTGCCATGCCAACAGTCCATGACGTGCGTCAGCTGGTCTGTCTGGTACTTCTGCCTGTGTGCCTCTGCCTGCTCGTCAAGTTGATGTGCCATGACCAGGTACCACAGCGCGCCTGCGCTCGAAGCAGCAGCTGCTGCAGACACTGGTGGACCGTGTGAGGGACCAGAACGCCTACACCAGAGCCCGCGTGCTGCAGACATGGGCACACCTGGCTGAGAAGATGGCTGTGCCGCTAGGTCATTGGGTCTGCGTCACCCAGATCGCAGTAGGTGCATTCCCTGACTTGGACTGCTTTGCAATGCCAGTCAGCAGGGTTCCACATGTTGCTTGGAACCCATTCTGCTTGTCTTCTTTGGCAGGCACAAGCTGACAAGCCATGAGTAGCATCTACTTTCTGCTCAGAGGGCTCTGCTCACAGCATTTAAGCATCTGTTCAGGTTGCAGACTGTACCTTGCTCCTGAATTTGTTTCAGGATCCTGCCTTTGTGGCAGTGTGCATGCGCTGTTCAACTTCTTGCATGCTGTTCCACTCTGTGACTACATCTTGCCCTAAATCCTAAACCCTAAGTATCTCCTCCTGTACCACAAGTGCCCTGGACAAGTTAATGGCATGCTCCCATACTGCATGCAAAGCTGAGCATACGTCTTATCAATTGTCATTGGACCCCTACCTGTCCAGCTCGGTTGTCTGACAAGGTTAGGTTGGTGGCAGGGAGACTGGAAGACAAAGCAGTCATCGTGCGCAAGTGCGCCTTGCAGCTGCTGTCCAAGCTGCTGAGCTTCAATCCCTTTGGACAATATCTGCCCCTAGATCAGATGACTGCATCACTCAAGGAGTACCAAGCCAAGCTGCAGGCATGAGCTCTGCCTGCCGCACTTGACTTGCTGCTCATCAGAAGAAGTCACTGTGGTTCTGAGAGCAGTGCCAATTTGTGCTGAGCCTAATTCTGGGTCTGTCTGAACAACAGGAAACAACAACAGCAATTCTTGCATGCACCACATCACCTGTGATGTGCTCTGTGCTGGCATCAACAACCAGCAGGAATGGGGCACGTTGACACATGAGCGTGAGCTCAACATGTTTGACCGCGCTTGGTTGGGCATTTGCAATCAGATGCCCAGCCAGTGACGGCAAATCTGGCTCCTGCACTGACATTGTGTTTCCCTGGCTTATTGCAATCACTCGTTGTCCAGTCAGCATCATCTGGCTCTGCAACCTCTACTGAATGCATCACTTCTTGCGTGTATGCATTCACACTTCAGCTGAGTGGGCACACAGCAGGCTGCATGGTGTCAGTCAGTCAGTCAGACGTTGGCAGTATCGCTCCTCTCAGGCCAAAGCAGAACGGATGCAGGCATCACAGCTAGATGGACCCCTTGCTCACTCAATCTCTGCCGCACTCATGCAGATCTGCAGACAGTAGAGGTCAAGCTGACCTAGCTGCATAGCTGCAGCAAAAACTGTCTGTCCAGTCACCTGCAGCTGACAAGGCTTGTTCTGTCAGGTCACACCACAACACTGCACACGTCTCAAAACATGTACCGCAACTTTGAATTCAGCCTGCATGGCAGTGCAGAAACTTCAGCCAGCAGAGGTTGAGGCTGATCCAGCTGAGTGGGCAGAGGGTGAGCTGCATCCGTCCAGTCAGCCTGTAGATAGCGTCGGCAGTGATCCTGCCAGAGGGGCAAAAGAGACTGCTGCAGACACAGCCAATTCAGAAGATGTAACAGCTGTTGTTAGCAGCACTGCTGGGCAGACTGAGCCTGCCAATGATGCTGAGAGTATGCAGATGGATGTTGTGCCGAGACAGGATCAGACTGATGTGCTAGCCACAACAGGTGCGACAACACTACGACTGAATACCCTTGAGCTTTTTCTCAACACTCACTGCAGTTGTTTGGCCCACCATGCGTGCGTCATGTTCATCACCAGGAAGATGTCGTACTTTTGAGGCCCCAAGACTGCGCTGTTGGTTGTCATTAGTACATAAAGCACTAAGAAGATTAACAAACCTTGAGTGCCTGCAATGGCATCACAGCAAAGCCCCTTCTGGTTGTGAGAAGGGGCAGCAACAGCTACTACAATCATAGAGGCTAAGCTGGGAAAACTCAATGTTGATGTGGTATTGAGCATGTTGGTGGGTCCCCATGACTGATTCCAAGGTGCCAGGCTGCCTACAGGACACATTCCCTTTCATGCAGGGCCCATTCCTGGCCAGGCCTTACCTGTTTTCAATTCCAAGGCCTTGCTCATGCTGGCTACATCTCAGTCAACTCACTTTCCAGCATACTTTGTTTGTACATCAATGTACCGGCCCACATACCCATGAACATTGGTAACAGGAGCATCTACCAAGGGTGGCTTGTAGACGTGACAACCATGAGCATTGGGGTGTCATTTTTGCAGAAGGGGAGACAGGCAGCAGTTGCATTGGCAGCAGCATAGAGCAGACGAGGGCGTTGGTGGCATCCTTGCAGACTGCTGTGCACTTCATCCAGGTTTTGTCTGAGTCTCTCGCAGTCGTCACCCAGCTGCTAGCTTCTTCCACAATGACTGATGTCCAGGAGTCGATCACGCTGCTCATCTACTGCCACAAGTTTCAGGTACAGGTTGGCAGTCATACACGCTGGTGTCGGCTTTTACGCAGTCATGCAGTCATAGCCATGTAGGACGCATTCTGTCCTCATTATCCGATAAGCTTACAGAAATACTGAAGGCTTATAGTCAAGCTAAGCGAGTGTTTGCGTTGCTAGTGGCAGTGTTCAACAGTTGCAACAGACACCGTTGTGTCAACGTGCGGGCCCACAATTGGATTCCAGGTTGGAGACGCTGCAATAGCACATATAGCATGCCTGGCAGCAAGGTGCTTTAAGCCTGGTGCATGTGCACAGCAACAACAGCCATCACAGACGTGTATGTTGCGCAGGTTCATGGAGCACAGGCAGCACTGCACAAGATGCTGCCCCTCATGTTTTCAAGGGAACAAGGTATGCTTCTTGCTGCCACCTATGTCAAGCTGACTTTGCTTGCAGCAGTACAGTCATGCTGCCACCAACACAGGAGAAGCTTCTCATATTGTGTCAGCTACTTGCCGGCCTCCCATCATCAGAAGGGCGTTTCCACTGCGTTGGCCACCCATTGAACACACAGACACGATCAGCTCAAGGCAAACTTGCTGCACACACAGCCTTCAGCAAGCTTGCCTGATGCACATGACATATGTTTATCCTTGTCTTGCCAAACTGTACCTGCTGTACTAAGAACCATAGCTGTGACCGTCTGTCTGCTTTCATACTGTATGAGCTTTCCCCCTGACTGCCTGTAAAAGATGCTGGCATTCCCCTTATGCCCTCACTTGCAAATGCATAAGAAACGCACTGTGGTAAGACGCAAGCGAAAGCTTCTGCTCATAGAACAAGCAGGTGGTGATTGAGAGCCTGATGCCTAAAGTACTGACGACCCTGGCACATCTGTACAACCTAGTTGACTGGCTGAAGATTTGTAAACCCTCCTCCTGATCTGCCAGGTGTGAAAGATGCCGTAGTGGATGCTGTAGAGGAGCTGTACCTGAAAGCTGCCACAGGCTTTCTGGACCCTCGCCAGGCAGCAATGAATGTGGTGAGCTTGGCGCAGGGGTCTACTCTAGGTCTGTCAAATCGGCTACTCTTGTGTCTATGTATGTGAGCTTTGCTGTAGGATGTGGCAGCCAAACACACCTGTAGCAGTACTTAGTGTACCTGTCTTGAGACATGCATCCGGGCTAATCATCTCATGCCTGTTGTGCATGCTTGCAAATGACATAATTCTGTGAGGTCATGGCACTCACTGTCCTGCTCTGTCTCCGTTTTGATGCATTATGACTGCAGACCAATTTGCAAAATGCAGTGCAGTACACTCAATTGAACAGGAGGTGCAATGGCAGCTGATCAGTCCAAGCTAATGCTGGCAAAGGTTGACATGTTCTTGTGCAAACTTGCTGTTGTCACACGGCAAAAGCTCCAAGGAAAGACCAGCCGGTCACCTTATGTGTGTCAATGACTGTGCAGCTGCGCTGGAGTTGAACAACGATTGATAGCATGTGATATTATGATCATTCGTGTGAGCACAGGGGAGCCGGGCGCTTTGAAGCGACTGGTGGGTCAGCTGGTTGCTAGATACATGTTTAAAGACCATAAATGTAAAGGCTTCATGCCATAGGTCTGTGAGTCTATGCACATCAAGCAATGATTGATAGACCTGGTGGTCATGTGATGCAGGGGAGCTAGGGGCGTTAGAGGAGGTGGTAGGGCAGTTGGTCACCAGGGGCTTGATGAAGCCAATGACCCTAAAAGCCCTCTGGTTCATCTGCTCTAATGCTCATGACCAACTCACTGCCAGTGTAAGTTGACAATTTTTCTAAACCCTAAATTGTGTCAATACATTGGTCCAAAGTGCTGCACGGTCATGACAGGACTGCCGGTCGTCTCTGTGCCTGACCTACCCTCATGCAAGGTGACACAACTCTTTGCATCAGCCCTGCCGCAAATTGCACAGCTGGCTTGTGACATTCGGGCAATGACGTGTGGACTGAGTATGTGAGGCAGCGCGAGTGCATGCAAGCTCCTGCGCTCGCCAAACATGGGTTTTGCACATGGTTTCTGAATACTACAGTCTCAAAGTGAGACGCCCATGTAGGGAGGACAGAGTGAGGGCCTTCTACAGGAGGTGCGCAGCAGCTTGGCGGTCATCAGCATGGCAGCCATGAAGCAGCCCCACCTTGTGGCAGAGCGACTGGACCTTTTGCTCAAGGTACAGAATATGGCATGTAGCTCCCAGTCCTTGATAGGGTGTGCACGCGCAGCACAGATCACAAAGACTAGATGCTATGCATCAGATACACCATTCATTATTCCTGCTTGCAGCATCAATATAACAAGTCAAGATTCTTGCATGTGCAAGTTACTAGCATCAAACTTTAGTCATTGTAGACCATCAAGTGGTTGAGATATGTCACAATGCTGCAGCACAATCCACAGGCTTTGTTGCTGGATCAGATCTTGCAACTTGGCTGGTGCATCACGCCTGGCAGCTGCTGACGCCGCAAACGACACACAAGCGTTGCATTGTGCATTGCTGCACAACCCTGTGCATCTCCATTGCTGCCTACAGCAGGCCAAGTGTGGCATCCACACCCACATGCCACAAGCCCACACACACATTCAGCCATCTGGGCACCGCACCTTCAGCAGCTGCAGGCAATTTACTGACTGACTACAGACAGAGACAGTTGCACACTCCTGGCTGAATGCAACTGGTGGGACTGCAGGTAGGCTTCAGCAGTCAGCACAAGGATGCCCTCATCACCCGACAGGCCTGCATTGCACTCACCCAGCTGGCCTCCATGCCTGACAGGCCCAGCCACAGCAGCATGCAGCCAGTCTACAAAGCTCTCATGCGTACTCTGCTGTCAGACAGCCTGCCTGACAGCCTCTGGTACACCGCTGCTGAGGCTGCTGTCACAGCAGTGTATGCTCTGCACCCTGCTCCCCAGGAGTTGGCGCAGGCTGTGGTGCATAGGCAGGGCAAAGTGGCGCTGCAAAGCAGAGCTTGTGGTGAGTCAGGAACAGGTGAGCGTGTGTGTGTGTGGCTGTGTGTGTCCATCTGAGTGTGCATCTGATGCAGCATGGCCAATGCGGAAATGTGATGTTGTTCTTGCTGGCGACGCGTATGCATAACCCACATGGCCCTGAGGATAGTTGGTAGACATCACGCATTCCATGACCGTCAATGTTGCATGAGTCTGCACCATATGCTACAAGAGCATGATGCTGTCACAGTTTCACCACAGTGGTGACTTTATGCTCCTTTCGTTAGGACCTTTTCACAAGCTGCAGAAATCAGACATTGCTTGGAGCCTAGCAAATCAGCATCAGTGCCATAACCACAGAGAACTTTACAGCTTGCAAGCGCAACAAAAGCAAAGCTAGTCAGCGACTGCATTGACATGGGACATATTGACCAGAGTACCTCTGTCGATGTAATCCAAATCTAAATGCAAGAGCTTGGCTGTGTCACTGCAAAGCCTCATGCAACAGGTGAGTGCCATTGCTGCAGGTGAGGACATGGTCACAGATGATGTTAGTCATGGTGCAGTGCCTGCTGAAGCCAGCAGCGCTGTCTCCGCCTCCCGCCTCAGCCGCCTCTTCTTCATCCTGGGCCAAGTTGCCATCCAGCATCTAGTAAGCTTGCTACAACCTTTCAATGTCATGACCACTCCATATCATGTGAAGTAGTGCGCAGCCCAAACAGTGAGAGCACGGCCTCTGTCATATAACCATCACTGTATGCTAGCATCCAATCTGCCTCATATAGTGACTGCCCAGTTAACAAGGGAGTGAATTGTGTTTGCCTGGCGGCACAGCAGGCATTCATCAGCAGGAAGCGACATGCAGTCAACATTGCTGAAAGAAAGCGTGTGCAAGTTAGCATTGTTGCAACCAACAGCTGAGCCCCATACACAGTGGTGCCCACATACCACAAGCTTGGGCACAGCTTGCGCGTTGTCTTTGTGACAATTGTTCAGTTTTGTTTCTGTGCTGCGGTCAGCTGTATGTGGAGCGTCTGGCCAAGGCAGTGAGGAAGAAGAGGGCGGATGCTGAGAAGGCAGCTGCTGAGGCTCAGCATGGGATGGGACTCAAACAAGCAGCTGCACAAGGTGACCCTTCATATAAGACTCATCTGACATGATTCTTGGAGCTGTCAGTTCAGTTGCAGATGCCTTGGGAAGCCTTCAACTCAGAGGAATGCCTTGCTTCGCAGCAACAGTCGGTGCCATGTGGCAGTCTCTCCAGATAGTCAATACTGTGTAGAACGCAGCTCTCATGAGAATATCTGCCGTATCAAAAGAACACTTGTGGGTAGTATCCAGACCACCGCACTGTCCTTGAGGCTTGTGAACAGGCACATATGTAAGAGGCTGACAGAACTACAGACGCCAAGTGGTGTACTTGCGCCATGTACTGCACTTTGTTCTATGATGCAACACCATACAGAGCACTTTGCATTGGCTGGAACAGCATCATAAAGTACAGAATTGCACGTGAATCTACCCCTAAACAAATCAAGCCTGACTAGTCAACTATGCACGCAGCATCACCCATGTCAGTGAGGCAAAGCATATTTTCTCAAAAACTTGGCTCAATCAATTGCAGGGCATGACAGTGAAGACGAGGACATTGCAGCACAGCTGGGAGTGGGTTCATTGGCTGCTGACGTGGAGCTGGATGCCCTGAAGGATGCTGCTGAAGGGGAGATTGTGGGCATGAAGAGCCTTCTAGGCCGCTACGCTCCCCTTCTGGCTGCCCTCTGCCACAACAGGTAGTCACTCCCACTGTCCTTGCTATATACTGTTGTTGTTCGGTCCCTACATGCTGTTCAACCCTGCTGCTTATGCTGTCCACTTCCATTCTTCATTTCAATTTTTAGAAATCTTGGTGTCATGACAAAACGCCACATTGGTCAGACAGCGTCCACATGACAAAGAACCCATGAGAAGTGGGTTGTGGTCCACATATCCACAATCATAAGGGGCTGTGGAAGAGTGCAGACAGGAGATCACTGAGGCTTTTCTGTGATAGGTGGTTACCATTGATACCGCCCACTCACTTCATGTGATATTCTCACTTGTGCTGTCCACTCCTACTGGTCACGCTGCTGTTGGCTGTACCTGTACTGACTCCCTCACTGCTTTACACAGCCATCACTGTAGCCCCTAGCACTGATGTTGACTTGCTGCGCAAGTCCAGTCGTTTGGTGCAACATGTATAAAGTCTATTGCTTGCCCAGTACTGCTCAAGAAGACTGTCAGGTAAAGTATACCCACAACTCTGTCTGCGCTTTGGTCCATGACCTAGGCGACATTGACTCCTTGTTGATGTTGTCGTTGCTTTGCCCAAATGGACCCTTGGGCAAATACCCTTCCAGGGCAATCATTTCACTGTTTGGATGGTGACAAAAGCCACATTTTGCCAACATTGCCACTTGGTTCTTGGTGCAGGGCCTTGTTGGTGCCTCATGTATCCTAGCAACAGTGACTGCCTGCTGATGCTGTCACCACTTCACTTTTGTATTTCTGCAGGGCGTTGTTGGGGGCACATGTGCACTTGCGCAGCTCAGCGCTGCTGGCGCTGACCAAGCTGATGGCCATTGACCCCTCCTTTTGTGACACTAACCTGGCACTTGTCTTCACCCTGCTGGAGAAGAGGTCAGCAGTGTTGCCTGTCCCAGTTCTGCTGTCATGACATGTGGCTCTTCACACTTCAGTGAACCGCGCTAACTTTGGCAGCACAAGGTCTCCAGAGTGCGCTGTGACGCATGACTAAGCTGTTGAGCATGGCCAATCTTGACTGCTGCAGCCAGCAATGCTTTGTCACAACTGTGCAGCTGTGCTGTACTATGCTGGTGGCACTGCTGAGGCTTGGAACCCTCTGACACTAGCTTGCATGTGGCCCTGAGCCTTCTGGTCCCATTTCCATGGCATGGCTCGATGCTATCTGCATTCATTGGGCGTGTCTCTGTGGTTCTGTTGCCCTTGCTGCGAATGCATCATCCAACACGACTTCTGTTGTGCTGGCCAGGTTGGTGGAGCCGGCAGTGCGCAGCAACCTGGTGATAGCTCTGGGAGACCTGGCGTTCAGATTCCCCAACCTGCTGGAGCCTTGGACTGAGCGTATCTACGGACCCCTGTCTGACCCTGACACTAGTAAACCCCTTCCCGTCTGTCCGTCGTCTTGTGATCTGCTGCACCATGCCTGTCTCTGGTGTATGCTCACACTTGTGCTCACAATGCTGGCTTGATTTGCAAAGCAGCTATCAAGCGCATGTGACAGTGCAGGTGTGCCGAACACGAGCTTGATGTTGCTGACTCATCTGATCACATGACCAGCACAACATGTAGGATTGCGTCACCAGGTGTGGGCTTCATTGCATTACACGGTACGTGTGTACGAAATGATGGCCCAGCTATACATCCTTCATGTTCAGTGCAGGAATGCGTCAGAACAGCCTATTGACGCTGGATCATGCGCCGCCCAAAAGGCACAACGAAAGGACCTGCGTGAACAAAACACAATGTTGCAGTGAACAGCATCTGTCCTGTCGCAGGCGTGCGCAAAAACAGCCTGATGGTGCTGACCCACCTGATCATGAATGACATGATGAAGGTGAAGGGCCACATTGCGCGCATGGCCCTCTGCCTGCAGGACCCCCACCCCCGCATCAAGGACCTTGCACACCTCTTCTTCCATGAGCTTGCTCAAAAGAACTACAAGGTGACTGACTGCTTCTGTTCTGTGCTTATCAACTTTGCAGACAGTTGTCATCTCTACCAAGGCCTCATCCAGCAGCTCTCTCTCTGAGTTGCACGAGGGCATTGCGCAATGTTGTGGGGGACAAGCGCATAGCCGTACAGCTTGTTATCGTGTTTCTGCTTCAAAACTCTTTCTGAGCTTCCTCTCAGAACAGCAATGCATGTAGCAGGGTATCAGAAAGATCCTATTATTCGCATGATGATCTGGAGGACAAAACAGCCTCATGTTTGACACAACGTCCATACATCTGCTTTCTCAAAAAAGGGTGAGTATAACCATAGTTCTTGGAAAATGCATCAAACACTTTCTAATGGGGCCTCCTGCTCCGTATCAGATTGATACAGCGCAGGAGACAATGGCTTGGCTGCATACAGACACCTGCGACCTTATTCAGATGGTGTCCTAGGAGAGTTCTTCAGAGAGAATGGCTTACATGCTTTGGTGAACAATCAGTAGCTCGCCGTCATTGTTATTGAGATGTCCTTAATCGAAGAAAAAAAGGTGTTGCAGGGTACAAGCCCCATCTACAACCTGCTGCCAGACATGTTGTCCAGCCTGTCTAGTGAGGCCAGCCTCCCCCCAGAGCACTTCCAGGCCATCATGCGCCACCTGCTCACCTTCATTGCCAAGGAGAAGCAAGTCGATTCCCTTGTGGAGAAGCTCTGCCTGCGCTTCGCTGCCACTCAGGCAAGCAAGCTGCAGCCCTTGCTACTTGACCGATTTGGCCCTGTAAATGTTGGGCTGCATCATGTCATCCAGCACCCACATAGCCAAATCTGTAACAGCTGGTCTTACCGTGACAGGCATGTATTGCCAAGCAGGACACAGGCTAATATACAAGGCAGCTTGTAGTGGATTAGCCTGCGCTATTTTCGGCACAGAAGCTGTGCCACTGCTTTGCTGACTTCCCAGCAAACACAGCACAGTCTTGCCTCACACAAACTGTTCCCAAACTGTTCTGAAAACATCCGTGCTCGGTTTCCAAGCTGTGTCTAACATGGCCATAATGGTCCAAATGATTTGGAACCGGGCGTCAGCGGTCTGCTGTCCCTCAGGCAAGCCATCATGATCCTGGCTGACTCAGGCTGACCCTGTCAGAGCTTGCTGTCATGCTGTTGGTGACACATTTCCACTTGTTTACTCTTCTTTTTCATATATTTAGAAGATATAACCTCCATAATAAAGAAATCCTTGTTATACTTATATATTTATATATCTTTTTTTTTACACTGTTAGTATTACTGCTATTTCTTTTTAAAGCGATCAAGCACAGCTTGACAGAAACACTGAAGGAGACCTGTTGAGGCCTTTGTCCATCAGCTGCTTAGTTGCATTTCATACGTTTATGTATGGTTTTGTATAAACCCTAAATTTTGAGAAACCCTGAATCCTACATACATCTCACAGGCACAGTACTGAGCTGTGCTGTGCTGCACCCACTCTAGTGCCAGCATTGCACCATGAGTCTACTTGTCTTCTCCTGTCCCTTATCTGTCCGTGATCTGTCTGTCTGTGTGCAGGACCACAAGCAGTGGAGGAACATAGCCTTCTGCCTGGGGCAGTTGAGCATTGGGGAGAAGGGCTTCCGCAAGATGGCCGACCTCTTCCGCTGCTATAAGGACAGCCTGGCAGACCCAGACATTCTGGCATTCTTCCAGGTGACTCCTCATCACAGCAGCATTGCTGCTCTCATCACTCAGCTGTTCTGGTGCTTGGAGATTGGGACAATATGATGCTTGACAAAATCCTGTCAAGCACTTATGTTGACAGCCAGCGTTCCAGAAACTGTGCAAAGCGAAGCAAGAGAACACAGGACTAGCTAGCCATGGATCATCAGCCTGCCATTTCTGGTGCCTGTGCTCAGCCAAACTCAACCAACTTGCATGCTTGCAGCAGCACTCTGTTGTCGCTTGTGTGTGCACCCCACTGCTATGCCTGAGAGCTGAAGTCTCTTCTGTGCAAATCTCAATTCGCGGTATCTTTCAGTATGGACGGGACATGATCCTGCGCAAGTCCAAATCTCGCACGCTGAGTCTCAAAAGTCATCAAAGGTCAAGCGGTCTGAGGCGCCCAATTGTGACTTTTCGACCATTTTGGCCTTTTCTAGCGTCACCTCTGCCAGTCCTGTGGCTCAGGGGTGCACAGCCAAGGCCAAGAAGCTGCCGAAGCTGAGCCCGGAGACCAAAGCAGACATAGAGGCCTTTGAGGGTAAGCTGGAGGCGGCTGCTGCTGAGAGGCGCGAGGAGCAGGCGACAGCCAAGGCTGCTCTGCAGCATTCTGTTGCCTCAGAAGACAGGGTCACTGACCCAGGTAAACCCACTGCCTGTCAATGACCTGATTGCTCATTTCAAGATAGTTGCTGCTGAGAGATGTGAGGAGGAGGCGGCCACTGCCAAGGCTACCCACAGGGGACATGAAGTTGGTGGCAGGTACCACAATGGTCGGTGAAACCTACTCACTGTGCGTCTGTGCATGTTTGTGAGTGTCTGCGAGCCAGAGAAGGGATTGCTGCTGGAGCTGCTGCTGAGCAACAGACAGCCTGTGTCTGTGATGCAGTAATGTGCTGACGAATGCATGCAGATGTTCAACTGTGTGCCTACTAGTGTGGACCTGGCCCATCATGCAAAACGCTCAAGGGAGCATCTGCTTGCACAGCATTGAGTGCTGCAGCGTCAACACCTGCTTCCAAGTCTGAGCCCACTGCAAACATGCTTCAGGTGAGGAACAAGACTCTGGCCAGATTGATGCTGCCTCTGACAGAGACACAGCAGAGTTGAGTGCTGAGTCTGGAGCTGCCGAGCTTGGTTCTGACACTGCAGCTGCAGCAGCGACATCACCTGATACAGCAATGCCTGGTCAGGGCTCTGTCTCTGCCACTGCTGCTGCTCACACCCCAGCAGGCACATCAGAGGATGATGTGATGAGTGCAACAAGCAGCGGAGGAAGGGTGGCAAAACAGGCAAAACTCAGTGCAGCTGCAGCTGATGAAAGTGAAGAGGAAGAGGAGGAGGCAGACGGCGGGGTAGTTGGTGTTGAGCAGCAGCTGCAACAGATGGCTCTGCAGCCCCCTACAGGCAAGCCGGGTGTGACAGAATTCACCATTGCTTGCTTGCTCAGATGGTGCGCTTACTGGCTTGGGTAGTCATGTCCCTGGGTTTCACTGTAAGTGTGTGCAGTTGAGATGGGGGAAATCAGGGCAGTCGGGAGGGGTGCTCAATCGGCTTTCTTCAGCCTTGCAATGCTTGTCTGATGTTCATGCAGCCATGGCTACAATCCAAATTGGCAATTTCACCTGAAGTGTGTTGCGTGTGTGTGTGTGTGTGTTGAGGTTTATGCACTTCTGTGTGGTGTACCTTTTTAGAACAGCAATGCACAGTCTTGCTTGAGGGGTGTATGTGTGTGTCTGTTGAGGTTTACGCACTTCTGTCTGGTCTGCCTTTCCAGAACAGCAGTGCATAGTCTTGCTTGAGGGGTGTGTGTGTGTGTGTGAGTCTTCTCCACATGTGCAGATGAAGAGCAAGAGGATTCAGATGATGCCATGTCTTCAAAGGAGAACAGGCCAGCCAGTGGCAATACGCACTCCGCATCTGCACAGCCCAGGTTGGCTTCTGTGGAATCAAGCAAAGCCACAGGCCGCACTAGCGCGGCTGCCTCAAGCAAGACTCGCAGGAGTGCCAGACTCAGTGGTAGCAGTACCAACTCAGCTACTCAGCACTCATCTGGACCAGGAGCCCCTCAGGAACCAGCCACCCAGGACTCAGCAGCTCCAGACTCGGTCGCTCAGGCCCCAGCCAATCAAAGCGGAGTGAGTCAGCAAGAAGCTGCTGTGACACCTGTAAAGGCTCAGCAGGCTAAGCCAGCAGATGATCTAGATAAGCTGCTGGGCAGTAGGCTCAAGTCCGTGAGGCCTCAAGTTGAGCTGAGACCGAGTAACGAGGCAGCTGCGAGTCCTGTGGCTGCGCTCAGAGGGCAGCTGAGGCGAGTCAAGCTTGAGCCTGACGAAGCTGGCTTACCATCAGCAAGGCAGGGTCAAGGACAGGTGACTGGAGGGCTACCTGATGGCCCTGCTCAGGTCAGAACAGCATGCTTTTGCAAGCTGGAAAAATTTCAATGCAAGCACACTTTTGCAAGCTGGGGAAACGGTTTAGTACAAGAAAGCTTCTGGACCAAGAAATGACCCATGTGTGTGGCATCCTGTGCATTGCGTTAGTGCGTCAATCTGTCACCTATCACTTTTTGGTCCAAATTGGTAAAACCAGTCAAGGGCTGGAAATATGGTCACAGACAGTGTGGCAAGATCAGCCTGACAGTATCAGTCCCTGATGTGGCATGCTCGGTGTGCTCAGGCTGCGCCAGCTGTCCAGCTGAGGAAGGTAAAGCAAGAGCCAGAGGAGGATTTCAGCCCAAGCTCACAGGCAGACAGTGTGCAAGGCAAGGCACATGCAAACAAGAAAGGGGTCTCTGCTCTGAAGGGATTCTGGGAAACACAGAGCGCTGCAAAGCTGCAACGTTGATGAGCTGCATACAAGCCTCTTGCAATGGCTTGTGTTCATTGCATCAAGTGATGTGACAATGTTGGCAATTGATGTAGACAAGTTTACAACCGATTCAGGCTCAGTGAGATGATGTGAGTAGTAGAGAGTACTACTGTAGGTTTGATGACAATTACCTGTATAGATTCTGGGATCATAGCGGTGTTCTGACCTTTTTGCTTTGAACTGAGATGAAATCAACAGCTTTTGTTATTGCGTTGCCTAAAGGGAGACTTGCAAAATTGATACAAACAGAGCATTGCAAAGTCGTCTGTTATGGGCAAGGTCAGCCACATGCAACAAACTTGCTAGGTTTGTCTGTTGTCTCAAAGGATGCATGTATGTATCTATATAGGTATGAGTGGTTGCCAACAATGCCTGCCATCTGTATTAACAAGCCTCTACTAAACAGAAGACCAACAAAGTGACAAGGACCTGCTGCATATGATACAAGTGTCTACAAATACAAGTCATCACAACCTGAAGCCTTGCAGCCTATCCCCAATATCTCTGGAACTGCTGGATGTGCGCCTCCATGCTGATGACAGGCTATCACTCAGGTGGCCACTCACGCACTTTGTGTACTGGCTGACGCTAGACAGAGTCTCTGCTGCAAGCGGTGCACCTCTGCACAGCATTGGGGTCACATGTCAAGCGATATTCGGACGCATTGCTTGTACTGGTGCAGCATTGGATTTACATGTCAGGTGACATCAGACAGACTTTCCATGACAGCCTAATGACTGTGAAAAGCACTTTCTGCATTGTTGACGGACTGTACAGTTGTCAGTGATGAGCGTCAGCCAAAAGCAAGCTATGTCTGCTGCTTCATGCATGTGCATCAGGCCGCAATACAGATATCCTCACAAACAGTGTCTGAAGGGCAGCTTACTTATGACTGGAGCTCCTGCTCAACCTATCACTACCACTTGCTGTGGTGCTGCTATGACTGGCCCGCCTGCCTCCCTGTATAGCTGCAATCCTATCACTGCTACTCTGAACACGGCTGAGAGACGCTGCATTGGCTGGCTTCTGAGGCTTAACAGATGAGAGGCTGGAAGTCACTGCTGCACTGCTGGTCACGCGGCCTGAAGGTCGCATCTGCATTGAAGGGGCATAAGCAGAGGGCACATGGGCCACTGAGAGGGAGGTGCTATGTCTCAAAGGGGAGACTGCCCTTTGTCTCTGAGGGCTGCCACCATGCTGGCTGTGGCTCCTGCATGGCAACCAAGGACCTGAGTGCTGTATTGACAATATGCAAAATGGCTGTACTGGTGTGCACAGCTTTCAAAAACACACATTGGCATATTTTGTGATGTGAGGCGCTGCTGCAGGGCTGCAAGGACAAAGCAGACTATAGCACGGCATATACAGTATATAGAACAGGATGTCATTTGACGTGTCACAGCAGCATTTTGCATTGCTATTGCATGTCGAGGATTGAGTGTGTGCATCAATGACTGACTCACACGCGCCTGCCAGCTTGGCAGCAGGAGCTGTGCCCTGTCAGAGACTTTAAAGTAATGCTTCCTGCCACACTGCTGCAATATGCCTTGCAACTGAGGTCAGGTCCTGCGGTTGATCTGTCTACTTGCACGCAACATGACAGCAGAAGCTGTCAGCAGCTACCTGAAAAGGTCATCAGAAGCAGACCTCCTGAGGACACTTGTGGTTCGCGTGACAGCAGCAGCCATAGAGCGAGGTGCAGCACTGGAAAGCAGCCCTGCTGTGGCTCCTGAAGTCAGGCTGCCCACTATATCTTGCCCTTTGCCCACTACACTCTGCCCTGTGCTCAGTAGACCCTGCCCTTTGGTGATGGGCTGCGGCGAAAGGGGCTCCCCTGACAGAAGGCGACGTACTTGGGTACGCTGGATTGCTGTCTGCGGTGATCGCACATTCTGAGGGTATCGGCGAGCGTCATGGAAGGCCTGAGTGTACTTGAGAGCCTCGCCACAGCTGAGGCCGTACAGCTTGGCCAGCATCAGAGCCACCTGCAAACCAGGAGTACGAGGTCATACTGTTGATTTTGCAAATCAAAAGCTATGTCATACTAGGCTGGAAAAAACATCTGTGATGCCACGTGTAAGCTGCTGATGCAATAATTGCAAGTGACTCACATGGAGCTTCATTCATCATGAAAGAGGAAGCACGGCTTCCAATTGTGCGTGAGAGTCTGCACAAACTGCAGGCACATGTAGAATGACCTGAGATGCTGCTGCTGTCAGGAGGTTACTTACCAGGGTACCTGTTCTGCCATGCCCGCCCCAACAATGAATGTACAGCTTTTCGCCAGAGCGCACGCGATCACAGCAGTCCTCAGCCAATCTGCTGATGGCGCTGTCTGTCGTGATGCTGCCATCTATGATTGCCAGGTGCAGGAAATTCAGCTTGCTCTGTGCTATGCGTGGGTTGCCATACTCTCGCGCTCTGGTCAATATCTTCTGTGCATCTTTTATGTAAGGCCTGTAGACAGACACAGGCATGTCAGCGTAAGCAGCTAAGGCAGTATGACATCCAGACTAAAACAGCAGTGGGACACACCATGAAGTTAGGCTTGATTACCTCAAGCCTCTGCCTGCGCGCCACATTGACTCGGGGATGTTCAGAGACACCTCTGCTTGGAGGCAAACAAACACTTCCATGCCGTGCTCAAGCAGGATTGTAAGGATCTTGTCTGTCTCCTTATCATCTGTGCTTGCTGGATATGCTCCAGCCAAGACTTGCCCACGAATGACCCAGTTACACCAGGGTGTAGGACCGGCCATACCAGCTGGGTTCTTGGGCAAGGCTGGAAGCTCAGTTTGTTTTCCAGTGGTCATAGGGTACTGAACTCGGTTGCTGAGGATCTGCTGGCTTCTGCCGTCTGGCGAAGGCATCAGGGTGATGTGTGGCCGACGACACACGCTTATTGCAAATCTGCCGCAAAGGCAGCGATTGACCTAACACATCACAACCCCGTGAACGCCGCTGTCACGGGGCAGCACATGCAGAACTTCTTGAGTAAAGTTCGAGACTGCAAAGACTGCACCGACTTGACTTGTACACGATGCAGAGGCAGACTCGGGCCGCAGAGTCGACCACTTCAACCAACAAGCCCGTCACGTTGCGTTCAAAAGAAATGCTCACAACGACTCGTGGTTGACAGCCTGCCCACAGGACTGAAACATGCGGCAGCGAATCAAGCAACGGCACAGACGCTGAGCGAGCGATGTCAGCGGCTCTGTTGGACATATCTGTGGGCTTAGGTTATTGGCAGAAATGCTGGATGATCTCTCCCAATTTGGCAAAACCCTTCCTGTGCTGTCTCATGCTGTTCATGCTTATATGGCGTTCACAAGGCCACTTCCAATCAAGGCATCATGCAAGGGACTGCTGTCAGCATCCAGCTGCAAGCTGTCTGCAGCTCCCTTGCATTTATGCTGTACAACTGCGCACGTAAAGCAGTCGCCAAGCACATTTGGAATGGAGCGACACCTGTCCAGAAACCAATCAAGCGCAAAGATTATGCCTATGTCTGCCAAATACGCCTCTAAACTTGCTGCCTGCAACAAAGAGCACTTGTCAACACGTTAGTTTGCATCAAATTTGCCCCTCATTTGTGCTTGCAGGCAAGACGTACATCACTGCTTGTTCAGTGTATAAATCAGTAGGATGCATCCACAAGATGTGCGCCGATGCATTGAACTGTTGGCAAACACAGACCAGACAATACACAGCTGAAACTCCCAGCCTGCTGAAATCTTATGATAGCATACATCCCAGAGGACATAGTCACGCTACATCCAGGGTACAAATTTACCTGCATAACCATCACCATGGTGACAAGACCTGCTGAAGGAATTGCAGCGGCACTGATGGCTGCCAGCACAGCACAAGTCCCTATTACACACAGCTGAGCTATGCTGAGACTCACCCCATGTGCCTGCAATCATTGGCATAGCTTTAGACAACTTACAAGAGTTATAACCTGTGGCCTAAATAGGTATGGGGCCAGCTTTGCTTCCTCACCTTTGCTCCTGTGCCATGCGTTGCTCTCTGTTGAAAAGCATGCCTGTTTGAGGACATGTCATTACGCCAGCAAGCAAAGAGGGGTTTTTCAGCTTGTCAGGAACAGTTTTGGAGGTGTCAATGGCAGCAATGATCGAGGCAGCAACAACGATAGGCCAGATCTTCAATGGCAAGAGAAAACGTGACCAGCACCAAGAGCGGCACCAAGACTGCAAACAGTGTTGCAGTACTGCCAACAACATCAATAAAGCGTGATCAACTGCTTTGACAAAGCTGAGTTAGATACTAACAACATGTATCCCAAGAGTGACAATGTATATGGTCCTTAGCCTTCTGAAGCAAACCTGTAGCAACATAGGAAAGCAAGGTACACAAAGAAGCAGCACATTTGTCTTGACAAGGAGACACGAAAGAACCCAGGTGCACATGCGACAGACCTCGAGCCCACCTGTGCAATGAAGATGACAGTGAGCGCCTCAAAGAAGGCAGTTCCATTCATGTTGATTGTAGCTCCCAGTGGGAGCACGAAGCGCGCCACAGGCTCACTGATGCCATGCTCACTGGCACAGCGCAAGGTGACAGGCAGTGTGGCTATGCTGGAGTCTGTGCCAAAGACCGTGACCAGAGCTTGTGCAAATGCCCTGCAGGCCATGCAGATGTAGGCAGGATGCAACACGCTGGGCTGCAGACTGGCAGTACGCTGGTGTTCCAGTTTGGGCCCAAGAATCTGTGGCAGCAGCGAGCAAACATCATTGTGTTCTCGTTAAGACCTATCAGGCATTTTGCTGATGGTCCGAAGTCAAACATGTGGCACAGCAGAGCTGCAGAGCATGCTATGAACAAGGCACAGCCAGATCACAACCAAGCTGAGCTTGAGATCAAATGAACTGGACTGAACGAGCCCACAGTACAGTGAGTGGAACAGATCTTTACCTGTATATAGGCAGGGGAGATTGCCGAGTGGATAGCCAAAACACAGCAGGGTACAAAACCAGGCAGATCAGCGCTAGACCAGCCAAGTACACTCCAATGAACGTGGCTAGAGCTCCAACAGTTCTTGCTAGATCTTCCGTTCTGCAGATGCTGGAAGCAATGAGTGAGGCAATACCCAGGGGAGATACGTATATGATGGCTGTCACCTGCAAGGAGGGGGGGACTCAGCCTCAACAGGTATGCAACTGGTGTCTGCCCACCTGCATGCATGTAGGTCACATCAAATCTCTGCTTCAGCACCCATGGACACATTCAGAGGCTGTGTACGCTGAATCATTGCTGAGCAGCCATTTCACTCTGCTAAATTAACAATATGACAGAATGCAGGCAAACGCACTGTTACATATCACATGTACAACAGAGATAGCATTATGAGGAGCTGAGCATGGACTGACAGTATGCTATTGATATTGTGTCAAGTGCAGTCCTTGCCATTTTGATGATAACTTGGTTGAAGGCCTCGACCCCCCTGATGATCTGGCCACACCCCTCCTCATGCCCCAGCAGAGACAGGGCAACCCCAAAGAACACAGAGAAGAAAATGATTCCCAGAATGTTCATGTCTGTGGCTGCTGCTGCAATGTTGTCTGGGATCAGATCACGCAGTAGCTTCAGAAAGGCATCTAAAGGGGATTTGGGCTTTGCAGGATCATCTCCCATGTCACTGCAATCAGAAAACACCTGTTGCTTTTTATGAGGAAATGGGTAATGCTTGAAGATCTCTGGTCAACATGTCCATGGATTTTATGCTGATCACGCTTATTATGCCACAAGATGTGCGACTTCAGGTACAGATCAATGAACACAGCAGGATATCTATAGACTTGGGCCGGGGAACAGCGTGTGCAGCGCTTGCGGTCCTCTGCTAATGGCTGGCCTGCTTGAAACTGAGTGTTTGGGGATCAAACTTGCCTAGGCCTGGTATCATGAGACAACACAGAGTGGGTGTCTGTAGATGGCACATCTGTGACTCGGTCCAGGGTTAGTGCTGTTTCAATTGCAGTGGCTCCTGTCGTTTGAAAGCCCAGAGGGGCTCCTGCAAAAGACAGCCAGTCGATTCAACGTGTCGGAGGGCAGATGCGATGCATTGACACATGTCCCGGATATCTGAGCATGCTAGGTTTCAGACAACGTTTGATGGAGCACATATGCTGCTGACACCAGCATGCTGAGCAGGAGCAAAGATAGATCCTGCAGCTGCAGATTCAAGAAGAGACCAAAACTCACTCCTGCTTGCAGAATCCAGACAGACAACACTGTACGTTGGCTCACCTGGCACAGACAGGTCACCATTGTGTCCAGGCTGCACAAGCACAGCAAGCACAACCCCTAGGGATGCTGCTATACAAGTGGTGGCAAAGAAGAGCCCAAGAGTCCAGGCTGCTGTGCGTCCCATGCCACTGCCAGCTTCGCCCAGGGCACAGACAGATGCCACCATGCAGCCAGCAACTAATGGCAAGACCAGCATCTTCAGACTCCTAATCATGAGCTCGCCAAGCAGACCTACAGGCAAATTGTCCAGGCTCCGGAGGCTGAAACGCACAGAAGTCAATATGGAATCAAACCGAGAATGAAAATGGGCAGTTTAATGGCTTGAAGCTGACCCAGCAGCTCAATGCCTTGAGCAGAAGGATGAAGACCCCTTGCCAAAGTCCCAGTCACAATGCCGACGATCACGGCCACCAACATGGCAGCGAGCAGCGGTTCCTTTCGTAAAGCTCGCTGTACACTTGATATAACCCCTGCCAGCAAGTCGCGATGTCAGGGATCGCTCGTCAGAATCAGCATGCGATGATATCAAGCAAGGGCACCCAACAGACTATGCACACCGTCCGACTCAAGCCTGATGTCATCAAGCAACGTTCCACTCCTCCTGCTGCCATCTGGAATGGAGTGCAGGTGGTCTGCCATGTCAGTTTTGTTAAGACTGCAGCTGCGGATCAGGCTGCATGACTTCACATACGGAACAACCTGAGTTTGTGCCGAATGCTTCACAGGCAGGACGCATCACGTAAAGGCTCATAGATTTGAAGCAGTGGGTTCTTTTGACTGATGTGCACGCGCAGCACGGAAGCGCTGCAAGCAAAAATTAACGCTCGCTAAAGCTTCTCATCGAGACAAATGACTAATTAGTGGTCTGCTCTAGTGCGCAATACGACAACCCTTGGCGTGATCGGTGAAGTATTGTCAATGATAGGTTTGAAAGCTCTGACTCGGTAGCCCATAGGAGCATAATTTCTCTAACTCGCGCCGCCCACGTTCGTGTGGTCACATGCATCCGCTACGGCATTGCGGCTTTGTCGGGGACGTGACTGCTCTTCAACTGATCCCGTTAGAGTCTCGTCATAAACAGCTCGATCGAGATTATGTTGCAGCAGGTGATTATCGAGCTGACTCGACAGCAGATGCTCTGGCATCCCCTCGGCAAAGCTGACCTGCCCTGACGTTTACAGGCATGGGCTCTCAGCTGTTGGTTTACCAGCTTTCGACCGGCCGCTTGCTCCTGGAATTCACAGCTTTCTCATCTGGGGTACATGTGCATGGCATACATGCAGTTCAGCTGCCAAAAGCCTGCTTGCTAGCAGTGCATGGGGAGAGAGCAGTCAAGGTCAGTTCAGAGCCTTTGAATCACAATGCAATACTACCGATGATGTACAAATCTCCCATAGACAAAATTTCTTGCCATGCAGATTCTCATGCTGCGCAAAATGCAGTCAGGCTTGACTCTTTCAGTGCAAGAAATGCTTCAGATTGGCCCTTTTGCTCAGTGGACCATGGATTGTAAGCTGTCTTTGTGCCCTGGCAATTCAGATCAAAGCAAAACCACAACTCAACACAGCTCTGGGGAGGCAACGCTTGCAGTTGGGCTGAGCGACAACGCAGTGCAGATGCACAAGCTGTTGATGGTAGAAGCTGAAATGGTAGGCCAAGTTCAAGTTCCATACCCCTTTCTGCTGTGTGCATGGCAGCGTCATGCCACCTCAGCAGTCAGATTGTGTTGCAACGTGCAGGACCCCATAAGCTTTGCTTGCAAAGGGCAAAGTGTGCGAAATTGTCCTATGCCCACTATTGAAAATCACCCTCATGCGTCTCACTGAACAGCTGTTGTCGTAAGCAGCAGCTGTTCTTGCATAATGTTGCAAGCACTGTCTGATCATCACCTTCTGTCTCTTCATGCCATGCACCATTGCATCATAAGCAACAAGAAGTGTCAGTTTGATGCTGCAGGTAGCTCACTGTACAAGTACATGTGAGTGCTCGGAAAGGTCACTGCTGTATTCCATGTCACTGTTACAGGCAAGCGAGTCATCTGTAAGTGTTGCCACTGGGCAGCAGCGACCTGACAGTTTTCTTTGTCAGCAGCATTCGACTGTTGTACCAGGTCACACAGACGATTGTGTAGCATACAAGCAGCTGATTGCAGTACATACTGTCTATAACATGATCATCCTGGCATCTTGTATTTACGCCTTTTTTGTGCAGACTGCACTGCTGAAAATGATGCAGCGTGTGCAGCATGTTTGTTAACAACACCTGCTTGAGCATTCTGCAGCTTGCTGGCTGCATTTGACTTTGTAGCAGCAGCAGCAAAGTAGCGGCTGGCAAAAGCTGCAAACTATGCACTGAACTTTGTATGCTTGTTTGCAGCAAGAAAGTTCTGGTCACATGTGGGTTGCTGCCGGCACCATCTTTCTGGATGTGTTGATTTGGAAGGTGTCCAATCAGAGCAGCTCAGCACACCCTCTGTACAGACTGAAAGGCCACGAAGGCTCAATACACAGGTGCGTCTTGGGCCAGCAGCCAGCTTGCCTTTGTGCACCACAGATTTTGTACAACTTGTCTCCATCACCGTCGTCATCACATGCCCTCAAGCGACCCACCTTGGTACATACGAGATGTGGGTTTTAAAACTCTGCGATTTAACACTAGAATGCTCTGCATGTCTGCGTTGTTTGCTGGTCAGGGTCACTTCACCACCTGGGCAGCAGCTTTTCTGCTTGGAGGGGCCTCGCAGCTCTAAGTTGACAAGTCATGCTGGCTCTGAAGCCGCGTGTTCATGCTGTAAGCATATTTCTGTACATCTGACCTTTTCATTGTATCCTTTTGATCAGCTTGTCAGACCAGCAGATCCCAGAAGGCATAATTAAGCTGGCCATCTGCTTGATTGATCATCTCATCGTTGCACTGGTTTGGTCAACAAGTTGTGTGCCCACTGTAGGGTGAGCTGGAACACAAGTGGGACCAAACTGATGTCAGCCTCGGACGATCGCACTGTCAGACTCTGGACACTTGCTCTGTCATCACACAATGATGAAGACTCACAGCAACAGCAGCAGCAGCAGCATGAGGTAAAGTGCTTGCAAGCTGCCCAGGTGTTGTACGGTCATACGTCCCGTTTGTGGGACTGCCAGTTTGGTGAGGAACATGGAATCCTGGTCACAGCATCAGAAGACTGCACCGCAAGGTATGTCACAAACTTACATGCCCGGGCTATCAAAGGAACAGAAGTGACACCAACACTCTTGGGTATTTTGGCTAGGCAACTGTCATTACCACTTGAGAGTGGTGGTCAGTCTCTTGAGCATCTTTTCAGTATGATTGGTAGTCCAGGTCATAATACGCCACATCCTGCTGTTTGCAAGCAAGATGCTTTGTGCTGTATAGTCAACATTGATACACGATTCTGTATGTGCTGTTTGTGTGAATGCAATCAGTGCGGATGCATAGTCAAGCGTCACATATGCTGGCCAATGATGTGCTCATCATCACTATGTCCTCCAGCATTGACTGTCTGCATTGTTACAAACCTTCTTGAAGGTGACGTTTGCAATCAATACAAGATTTTGCCTGCCCACAACTGAGTATGCACAGGTATGAATTCCGCTCTTCGTCATGTTGCTGGCTGCAATACAAGCTGTTGAGCAGGTCATACGAGTCATTGTGGCAAGGACACAATGTCATGAGCTGATATGGCAGCATCACGTGTTTGCCCATGTGCATTGAAATGGTGTGCAGGGTATGGGATATGACAAATGGCAAGCAGCTGTGTTCGCTCCAAGGGCACAAGGGCCGAGGTGTGTGGCGATGCCTCCTGCATCCTCATCAGGATCTGCTCATCACTGCTGGTGCTGACTCGTCCATCAAGCTGTGGCGTTTAGCTGATTGGCTGCCAGCTCACCATCCCCTGGCAGCACAAGCCTCAGATGCCTTCAGTTTACCACCGCTTCTTGTCCCTGCCACAGCTGTGGCAGAAGCTGCAGATGTGGATTGTGCTGCTGAACCTGAAGCCGCAGCTGGGGCTGATGCCCATGACCTAGATCCCCCCTTGCCTGCTTCTTCGATAGCAGCTTCTCGAGCAGCGCTCATCAGTGCTGCTGCTGATATCCAAGCTAGACAGGCTGGAGCCAGAGAGCCCCCTACTGCCATCGCTCCCACAGCTGCAGAGGGGCAGGTAGACAGTGCTACATCACAGCCTGGCCAGCAAGACAGCACCACACCAGATCAGCCAAAGGTGGCTGCAGCATCCAAGGGTCGTGACAGCAAAGTCGAGTGGGTGCGGTGCATAAAACTGGCTGATGAGAGCAAGCTGTTCGTGGGCACAAACCTAGGCTGCTTGTACAGTGTAAATCTGCCCTCTGACAGCGTAAATCTGCCCTCTGACAGCGTAAATCTGCCCTCTGACAGCAGCAGCTCCATCCCAGAATGGCACCTTCTGTATACCAGCCCACGCAAAGCAGCAATCACCAGTCTGCAGGTCGTCCACCCAGATGCACAAGCCAAGCCACAAGGCGTGAATGCGCCTGCAGCTCAGCACAGCACAGCCGGGAGTGGTATGTCTGCAAAGGCAGACCTACAGAACTGCTGGGTGGTTTTTGGAGACATCCAGGGTGTGGTGACATGTTTGAGGATGAATCAAGCAGATGTGCATCTAAGCAGGCACCAGTCTATCCCTATCTCAGTGTCTTCACATGACTGGTCACAGCTACCTGCATCACAACTGGCGCCACAGGACAACTGCAATCAGCCTCCCTCAAGTGCAATGACAATCAACCAAATAACCCCATGGTCAAAGGAGCTCCGCCAACCAGGCGATCAGCAGTCACATGGCGTCTGTAACCACAGTACGTGCGTCAGCTGGCTTGCTCACAGCGGCAAACCAGTGCTGAAAATCTTCACTGTGCCAGCTTTTGGTCCACGTCACGTGTTCTCTACGAGCGTGACCGGCTCAGCATTGAGATGGTGGCTCATGCCTGAGCATGCCTCACTTTCGCCCTCTCCAGATTCTTCCCCTTCTTCGGCTTCTTCTCTGTCAGGCTCACCTGGACAGGTGGCAGCAGCAGGGCAAGCCAGGCTGCTGGCGGAAATTAGGGGTCCAGTTGGGCGGGGGTCCCAGATTGTAGCCCTAGATGCTTGCCCTAAGCGAGGGTTGCTGATGTGTGGAGACATGATCGGCAGTGTCATGGGATTCGTTGTGCCATCTGAGCTTTTACAAAACGTTACTGCAGGTTTGTGAGCTACCTGTACTTTGTCTAAGTTACTGATCCCAAATGAGAGTGTGTCTTACATCAGCAACATGCTGCTGCATACTGTTTCACACATCTTGAACTGCAACGCCAATGCCAATGCCAAAGTTTGACATGCTGCAGAAGTTCACATTCTGCTATACATATTGACACACACACTTTCCGATACAACTTCACATATGTGTATGTATGCTAGCTTTGAACAAAATGGGCGTCAATGATGCATGCACTGCAGAATGTCTGTCAATCGCATGAGTGTAACACGGTTAGTTTGTTAGTTTGTTCTCCCAAGCACTTGCCTAGAAAGGGGTCTGCATTTGGACGTCACATTTGCCAGTCAGTCAGGTACTGGTGCGATTGGACAGTGGTTTGATTTGCATGCAGGAAACAGCACACCCGCCCAGATGCAACCATGTGCAGTCTTCAGGCAGCAGCATGCAAAGTCAGTGATGATCGTCAAGCTGACCAGTACAGACATCATGTCAGCCGGCAATGACGGCCGTATCTGTCGCTACCACTGGCAAGGACACCGCCACAGCAATGCTGTTCAGCCTCAAACCAGTCAAAGGTGAAGGCTTGTCATGCATAGCCTGCTTGGCTACCGTACCTGTGCCTATGCCTGTACCTGTGCCTGTACCTGTACCTGTACCTGTACCTGTACCTGTACCTGTACCTGTGCCTGTACCTGTACCTGTACCTGTACCTGTACCTGTGCCTGTACCTGTGCCTGTACCTGTACCTGTACCTGTACCTGTACCTATACCTGTA
>JAABUO010001217.1_pt1 | contig 35422 bp, 24 predicted proteins | sample 5559291 | NCBI WGS metagenome assembly JAABUO01 (sample SAMN10711878, study PRJNA513372) | rock metagenome | isolation source: Antarctica rocks | place: Antarctica: Victoria Land, Finger Mt sud
TCGTACAAAAAGGCTCCGGGTCGCCCCGTTCTGCCTCTCACCCCCCCTCACCTCCTCCCTTCTTTCCCTCCATTCGACCGCAAACATCTCATTAAAGGAAGGCGAGAAGTCGACACGTTGCATCAACATGGACGAAAATCGCCTTAGCGGTAGACCTATCGATGCAAAGACGGCGGAGCCGCACATTACAACGGACTCGAAAGACACCTCGTTGTCGCACTTTGTTGATACGAGCTCCAATGAGCACGATCAAGAGATTATCATGGAGTCCCGTCGACTCGAAGATGAGACCGGCGCAATTAAATTTACTGAGGAAAAGCACCACTTGGTACCGGACGTCCAAACTACTGAAGGAATCGTGAGCAATGTCTTGTCTGCAGATGACGACCCCGCCATGCAAGCCTGGACCTTTCGATCAGTCTTCCTTGGAATCGGAATTGGTATCTTTTCCAGTGTCTTGGGCGAGATCTACTACTTCAAGCCACAGGCCCTTCAAGTGAGCACCATTTTCTTAGTCATGTGTGCCTATGTGCTCGGTGAATTTTGGTCATTTGCCATTCCTCGCCGTGGTATTTTGAAATGGATCAACCCGTTCCACTTTAACATGAAAGAACATGCTGTTATCCAGATCATCTCCTCCACGGCTTCCTACTCAGCAATTGGTGCAGAAGTACTCACTGTACAACGTCTATGGTACAACTCTAAAATCAACAGCGGCATTGGCATTTTCATGTTGTTCAGTTCGCAGCTCATAGGATACGGATTTGTCGGTTTGTTGCGCAATGCCCTTGTCTACCCCACAGACATGCTCTACCCAAATTCAATTCCAGTTGCGAGTACGCTGCAAGCACTGCACATGGACAAAGCCAACGTGAAGAAGAAGCTCAAAATTTTCTATATCTCATTTGCAGTCATGTTCGTCTACGAGATCTTGCCAGAATACATTTTTCTCTTGTTGATTGGTTTCTCAATTCCCTGTCTGGCAGCTCCAAACAGTTCTGTAGTGTCTCATCTCTTTGGTGGTGCTAATGGAAACGAAGGTCTCGGACTGTTGTCGTTTTGTTTTGATTGGCAGTATATCGCCTCGGTCGGAAACCCTATGGTTATCCCAATCATTGCAACCATGAACGCACTGGCTGGTTACGTTTTGTGCAACGTTGTCTTTATGGGAGTCTACTACGGCAATGTTTGGGAGGCACAGCGATTCCCATTTTTGTCGCAGCTTCTGTACTACGGAAATTCTACTGCAGGCGACTACTACATCTATGACCAGACACTCATCCTGGATGCCAACAACCATTTGAATTCGACTGCATTACAAGAACAGGGAATTCCATGGATGACTCCTACGTACGTGATCTACCTCATCGCTACAAATCTTTCTGTTGGGGCCACGCTGACATGGATGTATCTGTTTCACCGAGATGTCGTTGGAATTGCATTCCGGTTGCTTACGCCATCATACTTGAAGCAAGTTTTCAATGTTCGTCAATGGAATTGGCGCTTCTGGAAATCCAACAATGTTGACCCCCGACTCAACCGGGATGGAAGTCTACCCAAGATGTGTCACGACCCCCATTTCCGAGCGTATCTGGCTTACAAGGACACTCCGCAATGGTGGTATACGGTGCTTTTCTTGATTGCTTTTCTCATTGGAATGATCATTATTTACGAAGCAGACAGTGGTCTACCATGGTGGGCTTTCATTGTGTCTCTCATCCTAGCTTTTATTTTCATGGTCTTCATTGGTGGTACTTACGCCATGTTTGCTTTCGGTGGTTCCAATGTGCAGACCGTCGTGCAAATGATTGGCAGTTATATCCACCCAGGAAACCCCATGGCAAACATGTACTTCACCCTCTACGGTTACAACTCCGTTGGACAAGGCTTTCACATGATGAATGATTTGAAGCTTGGAATCTATGTCAAACTTGCTCCAAGGTCAGTCTTCGCAGCTCAAGTCCTTGGAACTTTGATTGGTAGTATCTTCAACTACATCATTATGAACCAGATTGTGACGGCTCAATTCGATGTTTTGAAATCGATTGAAGGAACTCCCATCTGGTCTGGCCAAGCTGCGCAGCAGTATAACACCCAAGGTATCTCATGGGGTGCATTAGCGAAGGACATGTTTTCAGCCGGTAAGCGATACGAATTTGTTCCAATTGCTTTGGCAGTGGGTATCTTTGTTCCCATTCCATTCTACATCGCACATCGACTTCTCCCAAAATGGCACTTGGATCTGATCAACGTCCCAATTTTCATTTGGTACATGGGATGGTTGGTTGTGGGTGTGAATTCATCCGTCGGCACCTACTTCATTGTTGCGATTATGAGTCAATGGTATTTCCGACGTTATCACCCGATCCTGTTCCAAGAGTACAACTACCTGCTCTCTGCTGGATTGAGTGGTGGAACTCAAGTATTGGTCTTCATCCTGTCCTTCGCCACCAACGGTGCAGCAGGTACCGCCCACCCGTTCCCCGACTGGTGGGGTAATCATAACGTTGACGCCGCTGGGAACCATACAAACGTGGACCATTGCCTGTATGTGAATTAGCTTAGCTAGAAAACTATCGGTAATTTATTGATTTGATCGTACGTCTTTCACATTTCTGCTTACTTCATGGCTTTTCTGCTGGCAATAACGTCTTTCTATTCACGTGTCGCCGATCCACGTCTGGATGCCTTTCCGCCAATTACTGCCAGCCATCGAGGCGTGACATCCTCTTATCCATGCAAAGAATAGCTTGTGTCTGTTGTCGGCTCCACGGACGCTTTTGTGCAAATGCATTTGCAACTGTTGAGCGTTTTTTCGCTGGATCCATAGTATCAAAGGCTCCGAGCTTCCACTGTATTGAGGCGCACTGGCTTATGTCTACACGACAATGCTCCGACCGTAGAACATCTAATATTATGGACCCTTCTCCGACCCCATCAATTAATGAACTTCATCTTGCATTTTCCCGGATTTCCCTGCATCGGCAGAATCTCCGCTAAATTTCGGTCCGCGTGACAACCGAAAAACGCCACGATACCTGACCTTATTGGACAGCGAGACTATGGACAAGAGCCAGACTGCGCGAGCGGAGAGTGTCCCAGGAGATCCTGCGGTTCCTGGACAGCTGGAGTATGGGACTGAAGAACATCGCTTGGTTGAAAAACGGGTTGTGCGCAAACTGGATACCCATCTAATGCCACTTCTCACCGCACTCTATTTGTAAGATAACCCCTTAACCCCGGTCTGATCTTCAGATTTGCATTCCTGGATCGAAGCAATATTGGAAATGCGCAAGCAGCGGGAATGAGCAAGGACCTACACCAAAGCGACGCTCAATATCAATGGCTACTGACTATTTTCTACATATCTTACATTCTATTCGAGCCATGTGCATTAGCTTGGAAACTGTTCCCACCGCATAAATGGGCTGCCTTTGTCGTACTAATTTGGGGATTGGCCGCCACTCTTCAAACTACAGCCTTTAATTGGTCTGGTAGGTAGGCTTCCGGCTTGACTAATTCAAGGTATGATGGCAGCAAGATTTATTATGGGAGCCGCTGAAGCTTCGTATGGTCCTGGTGTTCCGTATCTTCTAACCTTCTTCTACCTACGAAAGGAGCTGGGTTATCGAGCTGGCCTCTTCTTAAGCGCAGCACCACTTGCAACCACATTCTCGGGTGCACTTGCTTACGGTATCACCCATGGACACAATGAGGCTTTGGCCAACTGGCGTGTACTGTTCTTGGTCGAGGGCCTTCCAACTATTGTAATGGCTTTCGTAACGTGGTTCTACCTCCCAGACTCACCTGAAGCGGCCCGTTTCATGACAGCTGAAGAAAAAGTCGTAGCTCGACAACGTGAAGTTGCACAAGTCGGTGCAGAAGCTGAACATCGACTTGGTCATATTAATCTCAAAGACGTTGGTGCCGCCTTTCTCCAGCCCCAAAACTATTTCACGGCGCTCATGTATTTTTCATGCAACGTCTCCTTTGCAAGCCTGCCTGTGTTTCTGCCCATTATACTAGCAGAAATGGGATTTTCCAGCATTAATGCTCAAGGGTTGACCGCTCCACCATTCTTTTTTTCTTTTCTGGTTACTATTACAGCCTCTTACATTGGAGACAAGTGGCAGAGAGCCTACCTGATTATGATTTTATCTGCTGTTGGCGGCATTGGCTATGTGATACTTGCCACCACAAAAGGGGTTGGTCCTCGGTACTTTGCTGTATTCCTCGCAGCCGGCGGAGTTTTCCCAACCATTGTGAGACTAATTTTCAGAGCATACTAATTGTAGGCTGTTATACTTCCGTACGTCGTCAACAACAATACCAGTGACGCAAAACGTGGTACTGGTATCGCAATCTTGAATATCATTGGACAAGTAGGACCGATTCTCGGGACACGTCTATTTCCCGTGTCTGAGGGACCGTACTATGTTAAAGGTATGTCTGTATCCGCAGCTTTTATGTTTTTCACAACTCTGCTGGCATTCTCCTCGAGAATGTATCTCGCTCATAAGAACAAAAAACTTGACGAAATGCACGGCTTGGTTGGATCTAATGGAAAAAATGAGGCGTATGCTGGTGAAGGAGACAATTCTACATCGTTCAGGTATATTTTGTAGGAAATTTGTACAAGAAGGAATTACGCTGATTCGATCCCATCCTCATCGATTTGTTCGTGGGGAGATCCAATTTGCGCGTAGAGAACTTTGGTGAGAGCATGGTAGATATGGAATCATTGAGACTACTTACTATTCATCAGGCATATCTCCTATGGATGTAAGGAACTTCGCGGTGTTTGCATTCATGTTGCGTCGAAACGTCCTGCTGGCCGCATATACGTCTTTGCGCAGCCGATTGATGCTACCAAGCGGTTGCAGCGTCTGTAACCCATGCCATGGATCCAACTGTGCACGATCCTCCCACATGACACGTCTCGCATGGATGTAAGAGTCTTGCGGTGGAATCCGGATAGTTGCAATGGTTACAAATGGATACTTCTCTTCATTCCAAGGCTCCCGAACGTCTTCTACCAGCTGCTCATCGAGGTTCTGTAACAGCTGTGCCCGTAGATCATAGGTTGCTTCATTCTTCGCGTAGAATTCCTTCAACCACTCTCGCAACACAAAGGGTGGATTGCTCCTGCTTCACCCACTGCTCCGACATTCGCTTTTGCATATCTGAGGATGGTACTAAAACCAATTATGCCACATAATCTCCAAAACGAAGTGCGCTTTGAGAGTATTGTCGGTGCCCTGCAAGATTAATATTTGGCAGCTTATTTCTAGCTTGTTGCACTTCTGCATCTGGACGCTTCTGCAATTCGGCCTTGAGCTTGTCAGGTTGCGTGCCATAGTTTATTCGAAGCCCAAGAATTTCAGTGCAGACCTTCGCATTTCCTAATTCCAAGGCAGGTGCATTATTGAACTCAATGTCTTGCGTTGTCATATCCACGCCCTCGGGTCCTAACTTGTTACCCTCCACGTTGAAAATCTTTAAGCCGAGGCCTCTGGGCTGCGGCATACGATCATCTAAGCCTGGGTCGCCAGGCTCTGTGCTATAGCGGACCATGACCGGGTATTTTCTATTTGATTCACTCCATAGACTCTGCTGTAAATGTGTAGGCAAGTCAGGCCGGACCTGCATTTCCCCCTTCACAATGGCATGGGTCCGTGCATGGGTCGCTCCAAAACAATGATGATGATTTTCAAACTGCATCTGTTGTATCTGATTGACCTGCTCACAAGCCTTCTGGATGTATTGGTCCTCTTGTGGGTCCTTGTGCTCCACACGAGGGTCGTCCCATCGGATGTACGAAACCATGGTGTGGGGTGTAATCTCCACTGGGAATTTTCCCAGAGTAGGGACCCTGACGTCAGAACAAGGAAAAAGGTCTGAGCGTTGACCGAAAATGTATGTTATGGGAATATCTTGCAGCTAGGCGTCCAGTGTTATCTTTCTGGCCTGAAGTATGAGCACTACTTGTACAATAATCATGCTAAGTAATGCAATCATCATTGGAACGCTTCAAAGTTCCACAAGCTGAGAGGGCCCAGCACTGGAAGCTATGGCCGGCGAGCCCTCGCAAATGACATGGCTGAATTCATTTATTCGGAAACTATAGAATGTGTGCCCTCGTACTTGCAGGAGGACTTACATGATTAAGATATGCCAAGCTGGTATTGATTCAGGGGTTAAAGGAGGATCATCCCTCGGCCGGCGATTAATTTGTGGCGCAATTTGGGCCTCGGCAAGTATGCAGTCTGGGGAAGCGGCGACTGTGTGGGGGAACCCATCTCCGAATTCACATTCCCTGACATGCTTCCCTGAGCAGTGCGACCTCAAGCGTAGAGCTATAGTCACCTGTACAAACCTTCATAGCAGAAGGCACTAAGCCTCTGCTGGACCATGGTTAGGTTCTGCTCGCACGACAAGTGTAGGAGAAATGGGAGACAAACGGGTTTCCCGCGCCACAGTCGACCCGTCCCAATGCGGCAACGGTAAAAGTAATTACCAGCTGAGTAGAGCTGGGATCCCCCGGGCATTCAAAGCTTGTACTTTAAATCAAACGGATCCACAACCGGTCCACACAACATGTCAGCCAACCATGATGAACACGTTCACAGACTCCACACAAATGACCTTGAAATGGGCGCTACCGAGGCTACGGCACAGCACACACAGCGGCATGTGGTAGAACCTCCAGTAATCAGCCAAAGCCGTCTCAACTTCGAAGCTCGTCGGCCTAGGTGGCTTCGAGAATGCTTCGCCGAGGCTTTGGGCGTGTTCTTCTACTGCTATGGCGGAATAGCGCCAACTGCATCCTTTCTGTTGAATGGGGCAAATGCTGGGTTCTCCAGTATCTTCCAAATTGGTGTAGGATACGCTCTTGGTATTGCTTTCGCCATCATCGTCGCCGCCCCGACCAGTGGTGGTCATTTCCACCCAGCTATCACGCTCTGCTTCGCCATATTTAGTGGCTTCCCGTGGCGCAAAGTGCCCCGCTACATCATCAGCCAAATTTTCGGTGCTTTCATGGCTGGTATGATTATTATGCTGCAATACAGAGTTCAAATCGTAGAATTTCAGACAAAAGTGAAAGCGGCAGGTCTCCCTCTGGTGAGTTCGACAGGGCCAGCTGCCATTTTCACAACCTTCCCAACCCCAAACGAGACAAACCAAGGGTATCTCTTTGCAACGGAATTTTTTGTCGATACATACATTGGGTTTGTGATCTGGGCATGCCTTGATCCTGCAAATCCTTTTATGACCCCAAACGTAGCACCCTTCGCCATTGGTTTTGCATATGCAGTCAATGTATGGGGTTTTGCACCAATATCGATAGCGACAAATACTGCAAGGGATTTAGGGACACGTCTGATGTGTGCCTGTTTCTATGGTCGTGAATGCTTCACATACAAGGACACAAGCTGGATTTATATACTCACCAATATTCCAGCGACTATTCTTGCGGTGAGTATCTATGAACTGGTATTCCGCGATAATACGCGCCGATTGCTAGGAGGGCATGCAAAGCATGAAGATGGGGAAGACGCGTTAGCCAAGCATCTGAGCCAAGCTGAGACCGCCCCGAGGAACTTTACCAAGTGACATTTGGCGCCCTTGTCGCTTTTTGTCAGTCCTTAGTTTGATTTGACTTTTTTATTATTTAAACCAATTGCAACCTCCTTGAAGTTTCCGTTCATTCAATAGGGTTCGGTTTGCAAGAATTCTGATCACGTGATGCATATTGTTGTCGCAACGTAGTATTCTGAATATTACTAGGCCGTCATTCACTTTGACGAGTACGCGCAGGCTTGAACACATCTATGCCACCTAAAAAAAGAGTCAAAAGATTCGACGATGTAGAAGTAGGCAGCATTGAGCTTGAAGTGCGAAAATCCCTTCCCAGAGCTAAAAAAAATCTACAGCGAGCTAGTTCGCAGCTTGAAGGTCCGATTTCTGAAAATGAAGAGGATGAATACGATGACTATCAAGATGACTCAGCTACTCATGCAACCGATGTTGAATTTACGAGGACTCCGAGGGATACACGGCATTGGACTTACAGGAAAAGGTCCATTTTCCCCTTTGCAGAATTTCATCACAACTTTGATAGTGTAAATAGTCGAACCAGGCTTGGTGTGAGTCAGTTGTTGGCAAAAACCTCCTATGTTGTGAACAATGAGGAAGGTGAGGAAGATGAAGATGTAGCTGAGAGTGTTCTCAAAGCTTGCATACTTACACCGGAAGAGGACTTTAATCGCACCTATGCAACACAAAAGCTCCAAAGTATGGATGCGGAGGAATTAAACAATGCTTACTGTCGCCTAGTAGATGAGGGCCTAATCGAAAAGCGAGCAGGAGATATTCTCCAAATGGCTTTGGACAAGCGCTACACTCCAAGAGCTAATTTTTTTGATCCTTTACGACTTCGTGCGTCCCGCATTCCAAGCATGTTGTATACTCAAGCAAATTCATTTGCGAGAATGGTGGAAGAGAAATTTAAGATGCAAGAGACAATAAAACTTTCGGAATCTACTGATCCTGGATCAATGGCTGTAATTTTGGAAGGTCTGACTGATGATACTTTGGAGGTTTCTTTCAAGCATCTTGATGTAGCTGAGCGGGGCTACCAGAGTAAAGGATACGTCAGTCGCTCCGTGGACCGTAATCGTTTCGATTGTCCAATAATCTTGAGGCCTGGAAAGAACGTTTTTCGTGTAAAAGAGCCGAAAAAGTTGTCGCCATTAGATGAGGGTTGCATATGGAAAGACGTCAATGATGGTACCATGGATGAGTGGTGGATTGAATCTCGCGAAGGTGTTTTGACGGCCATTTTGACCTCTCCCGGCATCTCTTTTCCGATTTTACAAAGTGTTTTTTCCCCTGTTCTCAAGAAAAAAGATCTTCACTGTATTTTGCAGTTTCTGATGGAAACCGGAGTTATCAAGGGAAGCGAAGAGACTGGGTACCATGTTTGCTCCTTATGTTATACTACATGACTTTCGTTAAGCTCTTGTTGACTGAATGGAGAATTTTCCATAATATCAAGTCTGGGGAACCGGAATGTGCCAAAATTTAGCAGCAACTAGGCCTGCTTGGAGAATGCGTGGAAAATATCGTAGACTCCGGCAAGAATTCGAAACCATCGGATAGATAACCAGTGAATTGACTAGTCTATGACCATTGCTATATTTCACTTTTGCACCTAGAGTGACCTCTAAGATGGTCGCATACCCTGCCCGATTTGGGCAAAACAAAACCAACTCCACCACAAGCTGATGCAGAGCACAGGAACTCCCTCTGCTCCAAAAAAAGGATGTCGAAGTGGCTCGGTAGGTGGTGAGTGAATTTTCAAGGAATTACGGCTTGTACTTTCATTCCTCCGTGAGCGGCAAAAATCCGGGGGGATTATCGCTCACATAGATTCAGCAATTGAAATAGTCATTTTCCGCTGTGCTCTCGCACCCAATCGGAAACGAGTCAAATATGAGAATTGCCAGTGGCAGCTTTCTGCGAAAAGTGTATCCGAGTAAGATATAGGACGTCAATTTATCGATTTGAGATAATATGAAAATAGAGGCAATGAGACATTAACCGCAATGCGTAAGTATTTAATCGCAAACTCCTTTGCTCTTTTGCCGTTCTCTTCTCTCCTAGGTCATGGGTATCACACAATTCACCGAGAGCTTGCCGGGACACATTCGATCGAGTGCACGATCTTGTGCAACCATTGCCTCGGCTTTAGTATGCTGCTTTGCATGCAGTGGCGCCTTTTGTAAAGGACGTACTATGCCTGTCCGCCGTCCATCCCAGCGACGACGAGCAGCGACAGACAGGGAGAAATTGAAAGAGCAGTGGGACAAAGGTGTGAAGGAGGGCAGATATACGCTGCGGACAAAGTGACTAGTTACGCCGGTTGGTCAATTGTGGTTGGTTATTAATGGTTAATGTCCGTATTTGGATCATGTGAAACATGAAAAGCATCTTGGTTTTGTTCGTGAACGACCGAATTCCTGTGTGAGAATTCGTACTCGTACCGTAAACGAATGACAGTAATTGCTCCGAATTTCGAGTTTGTAGATTACGCAGAGCACAGAAGTCGAAGACAAGAAGACTACGACGTGACTCTGTCCAAGGAAGAGACTAAAGTGTCTCCAGATGAGTTCCTGTGCAGATTACTTGCTACTAGAAGTCCCACAGAAGATCCACGGTGCTCTCTGGATATCGTCGCCGTGCCAACTTCGGATATAACTGCTCTCATCCAATCCGTTCAGGAGCAGTTTGCAATAGATGGCATCTACATCTACCCGGCAGCCAATCTCCACCTGACCATAACAGAAATAATTCATAGCGTTCCATTGGAACAAGCGGAGTCATTTTTAAGAGACTGCGGAGGCGAAAAGATTATTCATGAGATTCTGAAGAATTTACCGCGATTACAATTGAACAATCCCACAATTTCGTGTGATTTGGATGCAATTGCAATGAGCTTCCTGCCTGCTTCGCGCTTTACACCCTCATATCTAAAGAACGGGATAGATTTGAAATGCAGGGCCCAAAGTATTGCCATACAAAGCCCACGCTATAACCTTCCCTCCGCACATATCACGATAGCCCGCTATACCAAGCCTATTCGAGGCGTGGATGTTTTGGCAGCGAAAAAGCGAGCAGACGCACTGGCAGCAGCATGGCAGGGGTCGTGGCATGTCGAAGACTACGAGTCGAGGATTGGCAGGACGTGGTTTGGTGGTGGGCGTGTTATACATAGCGAGCGTACAGAGCATATCCCCACATTTTGACATTTTGCCGCTCTTTCTCTGCATGATTCGATAGCAAATGCCGCACAAGAAGAAGCGAAGCAAGTTCCTCCGTCTTCAAAACACTGCTCATGAAGATGCTCCACGCGGAGGTGATGGAGCTTGGCTTGATGATACACCGAAAGCCTTCCGTCGAATTATGACCCCCAGGCGTGTAGAGAAGACTGGGAATGGACAAGCAAAGGTGAAGAAAGTCGACGAACCCATCAAGATTCTTCCAAAGGAGAAGATGGCCGACTTCTCTCGGAGAGTCAATGAGGCCATTCCAGTTCGGGCAGGTCGATCCTTCACACCGGCCAAGAAGTCACGAAAGCGCAAACCACAAAAGTCAGAGGATGAGCAATTAGAGGAAGCAGACACAGAGAAGAGAAAGAGAAAACACTCCCCTGATCCATGGTCTGCGGTTGCGGCCAGACCGGTCAAGTTTGGAGAAGTTGCAAAGGCTCCGCCGGATTTGACAATTGGGCGCAAAATGCGTCAGGCAAATCAAATTCCAAAATCTGCAGGGTCCATGGCAAAGAGAATGCTATTGGCAGCTGAGCGCGAGAAGGTCTTGAAACACCTTGCTGAAAGGAAAGAGGCTCAGCTACTGGCACCTCCATGAGCAACAATTCTTCGAGGCTATCCGACACAAGCCAACACAGGCACGCCCATGAGAGTGTACTATTCATATGTGTGATACCGAGTCTCCCTAATATATATATATCGACCGGTCAAGTATCCCCGACAACAGCAAAATCCAATGGCTCTTTCTTCCGCTCAGTCTTCTTCGATGTTCTCGGTACCTTGCTGTCAACTTCGAGCTGTGCAATGACGGCGTCGAAATTGGGACCAGCAGTCCCTTTGAACTTTAGTAATCTCAATCGACATGATTCCTCGAGCACGTTTGCAAGAATCGCCATCACCATCGATGCCGCGAGCTCACAAAGCTGACTCTCCTCCGACAAGGCTCGGGACGCATCTGGCTCGATGCGTTCTTCATCATCATCATCTTGATCCACCAAATCCGCAGTGCGCTGGTACATTTCGACTTTTGCCTGTAGAAGTGTCGTCATTTCTTCTTGAAGATCATTGTCAATATTGCCAGTCATTCCGGAAATTGACCCCGACTTTGAAAGGGCTGAGAGTAAAGCAGAGATTCGAAGAAGAACTAGAGAAGCCTGTGAATTAGTAGATTAAGTACTCCACTAACCGTCAACTTGCCCGTATCTTCCAGTATTCGCTCACGCACAATTTCGCTAAGACAAAGTTGCAGTCTCGACCACACATCTTGCAAGTCTTCCTTTTCCGACTCTGTGGATGTTATATCACGTACCGCGGCAATCTTCCATATCATGTACCACATCAAGGTTTTGACAACATGAGCAGAGAGCTCTGGCTCATCAAAGTTCCGAGACGCTAGCCTTATAAGCAAATCCCGGCCACAGAGATCATCCGATATATCATCTATTTCAGATGTTACGTCCATAACGCTCGAAAGATGCTCGACTCGGATCACAGCCTGCGTCACTTTGTTCATATTTGTTGGTGATAGCTTTCTGTCCATGTCCATGTCACGCAGTGTACGTTTCAACGTACTGACAACATTCCCTTGTAACTCAGACAATTTGGGTCGCGTAATTGCAGTCATTTCTTGATTCATCTGGGCATTTAACAGACTCGCGGAAGCTTCATGAAGGACTCTTGTATCGGTGTGTTGCGTATACTGCGCTGAGATCTGATCCAATAACCGTCCATAATCATCATCTCTTCGGAGCTGCTGGTAAATACCCACATCTATGAACCGTTCCAATTGTAAAGCGACCGTGGCGGATTGAGGGTTTGGAGAATACTTCCGCAATAGGCTTGGTAGGTATTCAATAAGACTCTTCGACAGTGATATTTGAAAGTCACCATGTGTCGTCAATTTGGTCTTCTTATCAGCAGATTTCAAGGCCCCGGCTGCAGAAGCTGCTGCAACGCTACCTTGCAGCAGACGGAGCATAATCAGTTCTTCTCTTTCCCCCAAATTGAGTGAGTCCAAGATAATTTCCTCTTTTGTTCGTCGACTTTGGGTCTCTAAAGCAGAAAAATCGTGTAGCAAATACTTGGCGATACTCTCCCAGTTACGACTCATGTCAGCTTCCTCCCACAGGGCTCTTCCGGCAAGTGTAATCCGATCATTAACAGAATTATCATTGTCCTTCCCATCTTCTTTAGCCGTCAACGAATCTTCAATTTCGCCAACTTTGGCGCACAAACATTTCAATCGCAACCAGTCATGCTTTTCATGACTATCCTCCATTCCTAAGTCATCACGTATTTCTTCCAAGTCTTCATCTACGGTGGCAGCAACAAAGGGGACTATACTCCTTCGTACGCGCTCGTCTGCGCTGAAAATCAGTCTTGAAATTTCAAGAGTTTCCATTGGTTCCAAGAAGCCTCGATTTCGAACTGATTCCAAAAGGCGGACAGCCGCAACACGCACATTGGCATCTACATCACACTCAGCAATTTGTCTCATTCGAAGTTTGAAATGTTCGGTAAAATCTCTTAGGCCACCAACATATGCTTCTTGTGTATATAGTCGAGCCACAGACCGAATTGCTTGTAATCTTGCGGGTGAAGCGACGTCAGACAAAAGCCATCCAAGATATTTTATATAGTTACCATCAAAAAACACGTCTGGGAGGTTTACCACCCAATCTCCAAGTGCGACGGCGCATTCAGACCTAATTTTTGAATCTGTATCTTTATAACGGTGAATGTATACAGTTTCAAAAATGTCTTGTATCATACCTGCAACATTGCGTTTGTGTTCTTCACTTACTTTGAGCGTGTTTTGTAAGGATTTGACTTTCGATGCGCTTGTCTTTGGGCGTTCCTGTTCTTTGGCAATCTGTTGATTGGTCTTAGCTAAGAGCTCTGTAATGTTTGAATATATGCGGGTGAGACTGCTGGTTACTTTGAGTAGAATATGCGTGGAAGTGTGTCGAAACGCTCGGAGTGGGGATGAAGACATTGGCGTGATCCATAACAAGTATCTCTCCATCAGATCACCATACAAGATCTCTGTGTCAGCAGCCTGCTGCACTAAATGATCTATCATCTGGTGAAGATTGCGCTTCAAGCCTCTTGCAGCAGGCCCTTTCTGGATAAGCATGTAGGCTTCGCCCATAGACTTTTTGAACGCTTCTTGGATTTGGCTCAGTGTCTCCACAACAGAGTCTTCATCACGCATGTCATCCAAACTGACCTCATACGTACAGCCGCAACAACATAGAATTAAGTTTACCATTTCCGCCATTGCGCCATCCGCGTCTGTTTGGTACTTACTCAACCATTCCTGAATCGCGTCGGCGATTGCAGCATCCGGGTCTTGTAAGACCCTGAACAGTGAATTGTCACTCGCTAGCTGTTTCTCGCGAGGTTTTCCCCCACCTAATGGCTGTGTCCTTGGCTTCTTACGGTCTTTCTTTGACCGCCATTTGATGGAAGAGTGATCCGACACGTCATTTTCTTCACTGTCAGAACTATCGACATGCGTTCTCTTCGTTGCCTCGCGTTCAGGAAGAGACTGAATGCGTGCAGAATGCCGGCGCTCAGGCATTTGCAATAATTCTCCTGCGCGAGTGGTTGTCACGATGCGATGGTTGACCGACGCGTCGTCAGGAACAGTACGGGGAATTGACGCGTGTGGGAATCGGGAACTCATTACACTGAAAAGTTCTACCTACCCATGCAACCCTATGACCTTGCAGGTACAACAAGCATCAATCATGTCTGCGCAAGACGCCACACCAGCAGCCGGCACTTCCCGCAGTGAAGTCTCACGCAACACTGTGGACTCTTCTTCGCCCACCTTCGTATTTCACTGTTGCATGCCGTTGGAAAAGTCGAAACCAGAGGTGTTGCCAGATACCTGCGCGCCGAAGGAGAATGCATCTTGATTCTGCTCTGGCGCAAGACCGACTGTCTCGTCGTCTTCATCTGCAAAGTACTTGTTAATAATACCGTAGGCCTTCTGGTAAATATCCTCGTTTGAGTTTGTTTGCGCATTCTGTCTATTAGCTTGCAACGACGAAGTGCTTACGTGAATCTTCTCCATGCCACCAGCTTCTTCAACAAACAGTGCGTACCGATTAATTCCGCCCTGTTCCTTATCGACGTCGCCAACTTTCAGAATATTCTCTAGTCCATCTAGCGAAACTTGGATTATTTTGTTGTCCATACAGGTAAGCAGATCACATAATGGCTTGATGCATCCTTGCGTTACAAGGTATCGCAATTGATCAGGCTTTGCAAGGCCTCCAGAGGTGGCATTACTTATAGCCCAGCAGGCTTCCTTTTTTGTCTTAAAGTCCGCATTTTGCAAGAGATTGATAAGTGGAGGAATGATGTTGGCATCGATCACAGCCTGAATTTGAGCAGAATTGCCGGCAGTGATATTGGAAATAGTCCAGCAGGCTTCCTTGCGTATGCCATCCTTCGAAGATGACAAAAGTGACAAGAGAGCTTGTAAAGCTCCACAGTTAATAATCACCTGAGTCTGGACGTCGTCCCCAGTGACGATGTTTCCTACCGAGCGCAATGCAGGTGTTTGGACCGACGTGGAATTGTGCAGAAGTAGTTCAACCAGCCGTCGTGGGATACCGGCTTCTATAACTGCCTGGATTTTATCGTTTGATCCATCTGACAGATAAGAGATTGCCCAGCATGCGTCAATTAATACTTCATCATCGAGGGAGAAAATCAGTTTCGAAAGCACTGGCAGCGCTGGTGAAATCTTGATCCAGTCTGGCTGCGGAGTTTTGCCTCGACAAAAGTTACTCAGTGTCCAAGTGGCGTTGCGTAGCATCGACAACTTGCGTGACTCTGTAAGCAGGCTCAACAGTGGGCGGAGTGCCCCGGTTGATAAAACATAGTCACGGCAGGCGGGGGAATCTCCAGCAATATTCCCAAGAGCCCATACTGCCTGCTCTCGAACGTCACTCTCAGGGCTGGAGAGTAACTCAACGAATACCGGAACGGCGCCAGCTTGTATGACTACTTGAGTTTGCTGTGAGGAGCCCGAAGCAATATTTGTGAGTGCCCATGCAGCCTCAAATTGAACGAGGGAAGTGGGAGAGCGCAGGAATTCAACAAACCTCGCAACGACGCCACATTCGATGACCTTTTCGATGGGTGGATTTCTTTCTTTACTCAGCAACTTTCGAAACTTTGTGGTTGCTGCTATTTGGTCCTCAACTTTGTCTGAGAGGACGCCGCGCATCATCTCTGGCAACTCTTGATTGAGCTGCTCTTCAGCGCCTGTATCATCCAACTCCTCGTCGTAATCAAACCCATCGCTTTGTAATTCATCTGCGCCATTCGGGAAATTCAAGTTCCGCCTTTTTGCGAGTGATTCTTCGCGTTTTTGCTTGCGGATTTCGACCTGTGCTTCCTCGCGGCGACGTCGTAGCTCATCCTGCTTGAACACGTTTTTGCTTTTGAAATTCGTCCGCCGATGCTCTGGGATATACCGACTAGCGCTGTCCGTCATTATTCGGGACTTCTAAAGAGCGGGGTTCTGTACGTACGCGGGAGGGAAGAGAGGGGGAGCTTGTTGGTTGCCTGGGGGCTGTTTGGTGGAAAGGGATTTTTACAACTTCAAGCGTGGCTGCGGAAATTCCTACATATTAATCTGTACTTTTAACAGAGAAATTCATGAATAAAGTAAGCTACAATGCGTATGTAGAGCAAGTACTCTCTAAGTGAAGCTGCGTCTATAATTTATGATTGCGAAGTAACGCGTCGGTGACTGCGTCGGTGAATACAGTCCCGAGTGCGCCTCACGCAGCAAATGCCTTGCGAATGAGTGGGTTGCCCACAGGTGGTTTCACTACCAAAGAGTCCGAGTATACCCTGCTGGTCGATGTAAACAAGTTCAGAAGCAAGCTTGTAAATATCATTGGCGTTATATGCTCCTTCCGGCCTGCTCGCAAGAGCCACGGAACAGATTACACCGCTTCAGTGGTGCTATGTGACGCCACACGCTCTTTGTTATCGACTGGTCTCTTCGTGTCTTTCTTTCGGGACACACCAAAGAAGCTTCCTGATATCCGCGGTGAAGGGGATATCATGGTTCTGCAGAATGTGAAGATCCTTAAGAAGAATAACACGGAAGAGTTCTACGGAGTCTCTAACGTTAAGACGACATGGATCATCGTCCCATCCATTGGCGAATTGATACCCAGATTTTCAGGGACTCTACACTTCTTCCCACAAGAGAGGGACTACTGTTTAGGGCTTCGAAACTGGTGGGCTGCGCGTGGAGGTTCAAAAGGTGCGCGTGGCTTGGCTCAGGACGCTGAGCCTGAGAAGAAAGTGATCCGCCAGGCTGTAGAGATCAAGGAAATGGAAGAAAATGGCTACTACGACGTGCTGGTCTTTGTTGTGAAGAAGTTTTATACACAAAATATCTTGTCCCTCTACGTCACGGATTATACAGAAAATGAGAAATTGTACGAGTACACAGCAGCTGAGCACGAAGGCTTCCCACCTGGGAAACTTATTCTGCAATGTTCGCTCTGGGATGTCAATAAGAGATGGGCTACAGAGCACGTAAAAGAGGGAGATTTTATTCTGTTGCAGAACATGAAGACAAAGATCAGTCATAGTGGGTATTTGGAAGCGTCTATGCGCCAGTTTCCCACCCACCCGGATAGAATATTGGTTGATAAGATCGCATACAACGATCGCCGCCTTCAGGCTCTGAAAGGGCGAAGAAACAGGGTGGCCATGGAGCAAAACAGGGCGGAGCAACTCCAAAAGAACCAGAGGATCATTGAGCCGGTCGAGGAGCACGTGGCGCCAACAGTGACTCCGCACATCGTGATAAGGCATGAGAATGTGCCGATTGTGAGTATTGGCGAGGTACTCAACGCAGCGAATGGTGCCCCATTTGTGAATAAAAAGTACCGTGTCCGATGCCGTGTGATTGACTTTATGCCAAACACAGTGAAGGAGTTTGCGGTGCGCAACACGTCACATTATCGTTGGCAATTTGCTGTACTTCTTGCCGATGAGCAGGAAGCAAGCTTGGCTGCCATCATCTCCGATGCGGAAGCAATTGAGTTTCTTGGAATCTCGGCAGAGGATGTACACGTGGAAGGCTTCCTCGAGACCCTCCAGGAAAAGCTGTTTTTGTTTTGGGGGAATTTGGAGGAAGGTGGCAAGGAGTCGCCGTGGGTGGAAGTATGTTTGAAGGAGTACGGTGCACGAGAGTCCCCGGCACAATGGCCACAGCGTCGATGGAAAATATTTGATACAATGATCAACTAATCTACTCCTCTTTCTCACTCGCTCTTGTTGCCGCCCTTGCTTTTCCGTCGGCTCACTTTTGTCTTACCCAAATGATGTTCGGGAATCCACTCTGCATTGTACGCCTGTGCAGTATTCTTCTCCGCTGTCTTGGTGCTTGCCGCAGCCGCTTTTGCGGGGCGTCGCTTTGGCTTTTGCGGCATAAGATTCGACAGCCATGTTGCATAGACCATATAGCCTATTCCACCAAACACTACGGCCAAGAAGACGTAGAGGAACAGCAACTGTGGATCAAACCACGACGGCTCCGGATCGGTGAAAATGACGGTTGAATTGTAGGCGAGCAGGCTGAAAGTTCTTCCATTCTCCATACCAACGACAGCTCCCAGGTGCAATCCCATCTCTGTTGGATGCAAGTCCTCGGTGAAGCCATACTGAAGCTCACGGTTCTCGCCAGCAGGGACCTTTGTCGCGAATCGCATGGCCGTCAGATTCCTCACCACCACATCCCAGCCTGGACGCCAGACTGCCCCTCCGATGAACTCAATCGTCAAATCCTGATCCTCCTGATTGTCAAGCGTGACGACGGCGCGCGTCTTCTTGCCATTGACAACCGTAATTGGCGTGAAGGGTGAATCGGGGAAGGACACTCCAAACTTCACGTCCAAGGGCCTCTGTGCACTTGCCGTGTCTTCCACCACTTGCGCATGTATGAGTGGAAGTATGCCGATGAGGAATGCTTGGAAACGCATGTTTAGTGTCTGGGGAAGAATCCGCGGATTTCAAATTTTCGCGTGGCAAGTCAAATCGCACAACTCCACGCCCAACGAGGGAATCAACAATTACTCGTACGAACAAGACATCCATTTGCGCCCACTCCATGACTATGTCTTCCGCTTCAACAGCAGAACTCATCTCCCCTTTACTAGCGACCAAGGCCCTGCATCCATGTGTCTACGAAACGGGCACTGCGTCGGAACTTCTTATCGGAGTACTTCTCGTAGATGGCATTGTGGTGCTCAGTAGGGTCGTGGCAGCCTTCTATGATGATCTTCACTATTGGATCCAGCTGTGAAGGCGTGTACCCCGAGAAATAGGAATGTGCTGGTGTCCATTCCCCTTTCCCCAGCATTTGACGCGCCAGCCGATGAGCCCCGGCCGCGAGGAATGAGGGCGGAGAACCCACTAACCGTCGATCCATGATGGTGATTTCTAGCAGGTACTTTGCAAGCGTTCTTGTGTCTAGGTCATAATCATCTGCTTTGGATGTTCGCCTCAGGAAGGACATTGGCCCGGGAAAGCCCATGTTGAAGGATAGCATATTGATGAGGTATCGTTCGGCCTTGAGGACTTCGTCGACGCTGTAGCCGTTGTCAACCATAAACACAATCTCGTTGACACTCGGGCAATGTATTTCTTCGTACTTTGCCGCTATAAATAATGATACAGCTCCCACCAGTTGTAATTTTGTCAGAGCGACCTGCTTGAGGGAGAGGAAGCGGTCGATGTAGTTGATTGTGAGGTAGAGAGTTTCTGGGAGTAGTGCGAATCTCGCATGGACTTGGACAAGCCAATCAACAAGGATAGAACGTGCCGACCAAGTGATGTCTACCTGCACAGATTGCATGTAGGTTGCTTCTGGCAACATGGTGAGCTCAAGAGAGCGCATGTACTCGAATATTTCATCGCCATACTCTGCAACCATTGAAATATCCCATTGATCTTCCACGTCTTCTCCGCCGTACCTGCTCGCCAGGGTATGCAAATACTTCTTCTCCGCAAGCGTCCATGCAGGCAAAAGGCCATGTTCACTTTCGTTGTCCAGAGTTTCTTGTGAGTCATGATTATCGACTTCTAGGTCATTTGTGAAAACGTCGTCCTCGTCTGCTTCACTTCGTGAGTCCTGTTCTTCTTCGTCTTCGTCCAGAGATAGAGTTTCGATGCTGGTTTGTGACTTGAGTGCCCGACGTGTGGGTCCTAATTGAGGCTGCATGCGAGCAGTGGTGTTGACACTCTTTTGCTGCAACGGTCGTTTGATCTGACCCAAGGCTGTCCTCCTTGCTCCCGACTTGGTAGTTCCAGCATTGGCAATTTTAGACGCCTCCGCTTTTCTCTTATCGTTTGCAAACGTGCCCAAGGCATTTTCGTCGACAATACGGCCGCGCAACATTGAACGCAATCAATGCCGAGATGGGCCCGTGTTCCGACTCTCACGGACGTCTCTGTAAGGTGCTGTGTACGTGAGGCGGGTCGAGGGACGGGCACCACCACCCTAGTGGCTGATTGAGTGGTGAGTTGGTAAAAATATTGCCGGAGTTGGTCGTTTCGGTGGTGTTTGTGGTCAGAAGAAATTTGACACGCTCTTGTTGTCAGGGCACCAAGCATCCACAACCACTCCACCAAGGACAGCAGGCGTAAGAGAGCATTGGGCCGCATAGGAACGGAGCAGAGGAAGAAGTCACCGGAAATGAATCTATAAAGAGGATGAATGCCAAGGTCCGCCAGCTATACAAAACGCTCTTGTTTCTGGGACGGGAGTACCCGATGGATTATGCTGTCTTTCGAAGCAGGCTGAAAGCCGCATTTACCAAAAACGCGCACCTCGCAGAAGAGCAAATGCCGAGGGCCATTGCGCATGGCGAGTACGTGGTACAGGGTAAGACCCCGTCAGACCGCACTCATTATAGAAATCAATTCGCTCTTCTTTCTGCGAAAGTATCGGGCCATCAAGCGAAGGTACGGTGATTCCCGGTACATGGACAATTAATCCTGGTACACACTATACACCAGGCTATCGCCAGCGGACTGGGAATGGGACGTAAAGGCGCAATGATAATGGGGTGGGACGGTGGGGTTGGATCTATGAATAGCTCACCAATCCAAAACTACACGACTCCCTGCAATGAAAAGACCTTTCTGCCCATCTTCGAAGCTTGTTTATATTGTGATAAGCTTGATTAGCCGCAGAGTAGACTCCTTTATCCGCATTGAACGTGCGAAAATACTCCCACACTCCCTCCTTCCCTCGACCACGATGGCGCAGCCATCTCCAATTGGAAGCCCGGCCGCACTGCGCAGCAAGCCCGTCGGCGCTGGCGTTAGCATCGACAACATCATTGACGGCAACCGGCGCAAACGGGCCAAATTTGAGGCTTCTAATCTGCCGCTTTTCAAAGGCGGCATTCCTCAGACTCCGACGACTGCTACCACCAATACCCTCTGCTCGGATGAGGACGCGGCTATCTTCCTCATGAGACTATCAGATCCGCAAATGCGGACGCCTTTCTCCGCACACGCTGCCACGCATTCTACGGCTACCTCTGAGGATAGTTTCGACTTACTGCGCTCACGAGAGTACTCCGACATGGGCATATCTGGCCTGCGCTGCATCAGATGCAAACGGACAAAAAAAGGGTGTGATAGGCAAACTCCCTGCTCTCGCTGTATTGATGCAGGCCACGCGCACGAATGCGCGCCTTCCCAGGAGAATACGCGACGACGAAGAAGGCTGCCTTGACACCGTGTATGCATTGCCCACTCAAAGGCACACTACTTTGCTTCATCATCTGCATTCATCATCAAGGCTACACTGCATTCACAACTGAACATTGAAAAGATTAGGGAGGGGGTCAGCACAGGGCATTTTATATAGAGGGGATTCCATATTTTGTTTCATTTGTTCTTCATGTACAGTATTTTTTAACTACTACTATCCGGGCTACGCCTTGGCAGCACCAGCACGAAAGAAAAGAATGTCGTTCGGCTCGACAACGTAGGTTTTGCCCTTTTGCATCAGCTTTCCAGCTGCCTTGACAGATGCGTCATCGCCCAGTTCCTTTAGGTCTTCATACTTTGTCACTTCCACAAGAATAAACGTCTTTTCAAAGTCGCCATGAATGACTCCGGCCGCTTTGGGAGCGGTCGTGCCTTTTCTTATCGTCCATTGTCTCACTTCATCGATACCGGTTGTGAAAAAAGAGATAAGATCCATTGCAGAGCGCATTGTAGTTATTACCTTTGGCAGCGCAGACCTTGTACCAAGGGTCTTGCATTCTTCATTCACTTCGCTCTCATCCATCCGCGTCAACCTATCTTCAAAAGACACAGATAGAGGTATGATGATATCTCCCGGCGAGTTGTCATCTACCCACTTTTTGATGGTAGCGAGGTGCTTGTTCTTTTGCCTGATATAATCTTTCTCGGACAGATTTATAAGATAAATGACTGGCTTGGCAGTAAGGAGTTGCATTTGATTGATAATTTCAACCTTTGATTAGCTCGGAACAGTATGACTGTAGAAAGGATCAGTAAAAATTTATCACATGACTCCTCTGCGTTAAAGAGGATTCGACGAGCTGGGATTATTCGAGCCACGGGCTCTTTGTCATCAATAGTAAATGAGAAAGAATCAGTAAACTTACCTCCTTATTTCCCCAGTCTCCTTTCCTCACATCTTTTCCCTCCTGAACCCAAGTCAAGAGGCCCTCCACGAATGACTGCTCTTCTTTCTTCTGCTTCATCTCCAGAGATTGGCCACCGCGCTTAGTTATTTTTTCCAATCCTTCAACATGTCTCTTAATGAACTCTTCGTCTTTGATCCGAAGTTCCTCTGAAATGATTTGGAGATCACGAATGGGGTCCACATCACCCTCCACATGAATAATTTCTGCATCGTCAAAGCACCTGACCACCTGGAAGATAGCATCTACAGCCCTTATGTGCGAGAGAAAGGCATTTCCAAGTCCTGCCCCCGTAGACGCCCCTTTTGTCAATCCGGCAATGTCGTATACCGTGAGATTGGCAGGAACTTTAGACGCTGGCTTAAAATGTTGGCAAAGCCAGTCGTACCGTTCGTCCGGCACAGCAACCCTGGCTTCTTCAGGCTCTATTGTTGCATAGGGGAAATTGGCCGGGTTTCCTAAAGAGCATTTTGTGATGGACTGGAAGAGTGTAGACTTGCCGACATTGGCTAGTCCCACGATGCCAGATTTCAGATTGTTGCCAGGCCGGCCCAAGAGTATTTTCTGCTCCTGCTGCTGCTTCTTTGGCGGCATTCTCTTCTTGCTGTAGGGCCTTCGATATGAGCTGCAGACACTAAACCTGCAGCAGAAGGAAGTTTGAGAAAGTTGGGAGGAGACAATGCGTTGCACACTCGTAGCTGCTCTTGTCGAAATTTTCGCTACGTCTGTGGGCGTCTGTCACAAGCGCGTCCACGACCAACCGCTCAGATCCAGGGTGTCGAGTGCGAGAGTGGGCGAAGGGAAGGATGGAAATGGAGCAAGATGATGGAAAGATCAAGTCTTTTTTGCGCGACTACGTACCACACCCACAGACACAGACGCACGTCACGCTGGCCTGGGCTCAATCCGTTGACGGTTGCATCTCCCAATCCAGTGGCGCCCAGCTGGCAATATCTTGCGCCGAAACAAAACATCTGACACACTACATCCGGAGCATGCACCAAGCAATCGTGATTGGCGTCGGTACTGCTATTGCGGACGACCCAAAACTCAATTGTCGAATTCCAGGAGCACAGCAACCTCGGCCCATCGTGGTTGACCCCCATAGTCGTTGGGTATTTTCGAGCAAGTCTAGAATGGCTGTTGAAGTCGACAGTGATCGAGCGCTTGCCCCTTGGCTTTTAGTGCAGAAAAAGACTGTTTTAAATGCTGTGACCCAGGCAACTGTTGATCGACTCCATGGTAAGGTCATTCCGATTGATGCACTAGTGCCTTGGTCTTGGAAATTGATTATTGAAGTGATAAAATCACATAATGTCCACCGCATCATGATTGAAGGCGGCGCAATGGTGATAAATGATGCACTGAAGGAACGAGTAGCAGATGCACTTATTGTCACGATTGCACCACTGTTTGTTGGTAGTAGTGGAGTGCTCGTTTCTCCAACAATAAATGCTCTAGAGTGGGTGACAAATCCATCTTGGCAACAATTCGGACAAGATGCGGTTTTCGCAGGCCAGCCGAAAATGCTCACTGGCTGACATCAGTCTCTACGGCATTGGTCTTTTTCCATTCCGCAAACTCATCATTAAGATGCTCTGAAAAGACTTTGAATCTGTTTCCAAAGTTTGCCTTACATTTCCAGCATACAAAGGGTTGTGAAAGACACGCATTGGTGAAACTTGAATGCCATCTTTGGTCGTTGTCTCTCAAAGGTAATTCATACCATTTGACAAAAAATGCGGTGTTGAAAGAGTTGTAGTGGTTTCGATGTCGAATGCAACCATGATTGTCATTGCTGATTATGTGGACATGCAGGTTACCCATAGACGGGACTGCGTGCACACCTGCTTTTATTCGATCTGCGCAGTCTTTTAGCCCAAATGTGCGCTCAAGATGCCTGGCGGCCACCGTCTTGAATTTGGTGATGATCGTTTCTGTGTCCTTTCGGAAAGCGTCATCTTTGAATGCTTCAAACGGGTGCATTCGGGTTTTGACTTTATCTCTTGGGAGAACCAACAAGTGTACAGAGGCCTTGGGGTACATGTCATTAATAACCACGTAACTTTTGTTGTAATACAACACTCGCTTCTCGTCGAAGTTTGCTGGATCGATGATGTATTCTTCGAGAGCATTCCTTCCTTGGTAGACCTTTTTGGCGGGTTCGCGTTCCTTTGCGGCCTTTGCTGCTGGTGACATCAGCTCCTCAACTTTACTTAGTAGGTCTCCATAAAAGACTTGCATGCAGTACGTTTGCTCATGTTTTTGTAACCTTCGCGATCCCATTCGTTTTTGAAAGTCTGGGGTTGAAATGAGATGAGCAAGAAACCACCAAAGGAGCAGATTGGCAAAGAAATCCCCAAAAATCTGCGCAAAAAGAATGAAACCAAGAGCGAAGAGCTTCCAGTCCCGGAAAAGGCCAGAAATCCGAATGGTTCTTGGACAGGAAAGTTTCCAATGGCACTGCTGCACGAGCATTGTCAGCGTTCCGGCTGGCACAAAGTCAGATATGATATCGTAAGTCGATATTGATCTATTCTCCCTAATCCAGAGCGTAATGACAAAGACCACTACAAAGCCACTGTGACACTATCCCTTACAAACTCAAAAACTAATAAAACCGAGACTGTTCGGTTCCTTCCCAAAGGCGAAATTGCGCAAGTGCTTTACCAGCCCTCTGTTCCCTTGGCCAAAGACTATGCTGCGACATACGCCTTGCACAGAGTATGCTCACACAAGTCAATGCACCTTGCTCTCCCTCCGACCTTTCGAGCTTACTGGGGGGAGCTTGAAGAGTGCAGGAAGCACGACGTCAAGCACGGAAAAACTTTACTCTATTCTCCCAATCCCTTTGACGCAGCCAGAAGTATCGAAGCAGAGAAGGAGAGAATTGTCTCTAAGCAGTCTGAGTCCGCACCCGAACCTAGGCCCCCACCAAAGTCGTGGCGAGACGCACCTGTCGCTGAAATGAGTGCATCCATGCGACGACAAATCGAGACTTTAGTCAAGCAACATGGATGGACACATTCCGGCAATGGTTTGGAACGAGCAGCAACCACAAAAATTGTAGAGCGGTTGCATCAGCTCGGGTTTCGTAAAAGTCATTGCAGCGAGAGTCTCGCCTGGTCGAATAATTTTGAGGAATGTTTGCAATGGTTATTGGTGCACGTACCCGAAGATGATCTACCGGAACGGTTCCTTCCAGGGAATTACTCGGCTGGAGATATGTCGTTTTCTAATCTTTCAGGAGATAATTTGAAGCTAGAATATGCTGTAAGACGTTTGGCATCAGCTGGGTTTCCTGTCGATCTCTGTCGTGAGAAGCTACAGCTCTCAGGCCATGATGATCGTGGTGCCTTGGAGTTACTGTTGCGAGACCTTCTATCAGCACCATTAGATGAAGATAGCTACAAGGGTGTACCGGATAACTCGATATGGGATGACGAAGTAATAGCACTTGAGTCAATATTTGGAGAGAGTTTTAAAAGAATCGACAAGCAAAGTTTCAGCATCGTACTCGACAATGTTCCAGCGCTACAGATGGTTCGCATCCGATTTACATGTCCGCTTTACTCGAGTTATCCCAATTGGATACCTAGTCAAGTTGTTGAGAGCGAGCCAGTACTGCCTTCGTATATTCGACTAGCTATTCTTCGACAAGCAGGAAAATTTGCCTTAACTCTGAGAGGCGATGCCATGTGTTTTTCAATCATCGATTGGCTGCAGTCAAATATGGGGAATATTATTCAGGATCCCGGTAAATTACGGGATATAAATATGGTTTCAAAAAGTATTGAATTAGGCGACTGTCTTGTCTCTGAGAAGAGAAACCGTTCCGTTCGACACCCAAGAAGCAGTATAGATTCTGTTCAAGTCTACCACGAATGGTTGTCCACCCGGGAAACACTAAAGTACAAACAAATCCTAGCATCACGTCAAAGACTGCCTGCTTGGTCGGCACAAAGAGAAATTCTCGACAGCTTGGCAAAGGAAAATGTTTTCGTAATATCAGGAGAGACTGGGTCTGGTAAATCAACTCAAGTTGCTCAATTTATCTTGGATGACATGATACAAAGACATATGGCTGCTAATTGTTCTATAATTTGTACGCAGCCAAGACGTATTTCAGCCATCAGTCTAGCAGAGAGAGTAGCTGAAGAGCGTATGTTGCCAGTGGGTGAGGAAATTGGCTACTCCATAAGAGGGCAGTCACGAACTTCGGACAAGACAAAACTGCAATTCGTGACAACTGGAGTTCTTCTTCGTCGCATTCAGACCGGCGACGTCTTGAGTGGGATTTCACATGTGATTGTTGATGAAATACATGAACGATCAGTTGATGTGGACTTTCTCCTTATTTTACTCAAACGAATGAGCCTACACAGTCAGCGACATTGCCCAAAAATAATCCTTATGAGTGCAACTCTAGACTCGGACTCATATCTTGATTACTTTGGTCAGGGGCGTAAGCTATCTATTGAAGGTCGTACATTCCCCGTACAAGATGTGTATCTTGACACCATCCTACTCAAAACCGCTTATCGGAATGCAAAATTTGACTCCGAGGATATTATGCCCACCATTCGTGCTATGGGTTCGAAAATCGATTATCATTTACTTGTTGCTGCTACTACCTACCTTTGCGATACAATTGGTGCTGGAGCGATCCTCATATTCCTGCCTGGCACAGCAGAAATCGCAAGATGCCGTAAAATGCTGGATGCTCCATATATGCACACGCTCCCTTTGCACGCCAGCTTATCGCCAAAAGACCAACGGCTTGTTTTCCGACCTGCTCCAATGGGAAAAAGGAAAATCATTTGCGCAACAAATGTAGCGGAAACTTCGATTACAATTGAAGATGTGGTGGCAGTCATTGACACGGGGAAGGTTAAAGAAACGCGATTTGATCCTATGTCAAAAATGACCAGTCTGACCGAAACGTGGGCCTCCAAAGCCGCCTGCCGGCAAAGGAGAGGAAGAGCGGGGCGGGTGAGGGAGGGTGTCTGTTTCAAAATGTTTACTCGCTCAATGGAAGCTCAAATGGCTGATACCCAAGTACCTGAGATTCTCCGGGTTCCCCTCGAACAGGTCTGTCTTTCTGTCAAATCGATGAACATCCACAACATTGGGCAGTTTTTGGCTGGTGCGCTGACCGCTCCGAGCGATCTCGCCATCGACCAAGCAATGCAAATTTTGATTGATGTCGGTGCTATACGTGCAGACAAACTTACTGGTCTTGGACATCATCTGTCAATGATTCCAGCAGATATTCGATGTGGAAAACTCATTATTTACGGCACGATTCTTGGGTGTTTTGAGGAATGTCTTGCGATAGCATCTATGCTTAGCTCAAGACCTATCTTCTTTGGGGATAAAGAGGCTGTTGGCAATGCACGTCTTTCCTTCCGCAGTGCTCATGGAGATTTGCTGTCTGACTTAAAAGCATACCAAGCTTGGCTTGAAATGCGAGAGAACGAGCCAGAGCGAAGGGTGCGAATTTGGTGTGAGGAGAATTGCCTGTCACGACAAACGCTTTTTGAAGTATATTCCACCGCCGAGCAGTACAGGTCATCTCTGCTTGAGGCTGGGTTTTCGCCATCAGTTTCACACTGTTCTGATACACTTTTGAGTGCCGTCATAGCGGCTGGCCTTACTCCAAATTTGGCGAGAATTTTATTTCCAGACAAGAAGTACGCTTCTTTATCTACTGGCACGATTGTAAAGGATCCGGAAGCCAAGACTATAAAATACTTTACTCGAGAAGATAACAGAGTCTTCATCCATCCATCCTCCATTTTGTTTGCAGAAAAGGAGTATGGCAATGCGTCATACCTGGCATTCTTCACAATAATGCAAACCTCGAAGCCATTTATTCGGCAGATCACAATGTCGAATGTGTATGCTATTTTGATGTTTGGGGGACCACTGGAAGTCGACCTACTCGGAAGGGGTCTTTTAGTCGGCGGTTTCAAGATAAGTGCTTGGGCAAGGATAGGCGTCCTTGTTGGCCGGCTCAGGAGTATGCTTGATTCCTTTCTCAATGAGAAGTTTCAAAATCCTTCTTTGGAATCCTCCACCCATCCTTTAATCCAACTAGTGCAGCTATTGCTAGACGGAAACGGGTTGTAAATTAGATCTCTAGAAATCGCTGCATCCAACCATGGGATTAGTACCTCGTTTTGTGGTCTGTGACGTCTCGCTTAAAACCTCCCCCGCCAATTAGGCTAAATCTGATCAGATAAACCTCCTTATTCTGTTTGACAAAAGGCGAAAGCGCCCTTCACAGGGACAATTGCATTACTCATATCATAGTAGCTGCTTAAAAACCTATCTAACAGCTTGCTGGCAACCTTATGAATGATGAAAGTGAGGAGCTCTTTGTGCGAGCCAAATACGATTATAAAGCGGCAGAACAGAGTGCGCTATCGTTCCACGCGGGCGACATCATAAGAGTTGTGGATCAGTTAGAGTCTGGATGGTGGGACGGACTTCTCAATGGGCAGCGGGGATGGTTTCCGTCCAATTACACAGCTCTGCTCGATCTCGAGGATCCGCCAGACTACGTTGATGAAGTTTCAGTACAAGGTAAATCACCCCGTATTTTCAACAAAGAAGAGCAACACCTGGCCTCATCGGCCCAATCAGACAACCGTGTGCCATACTGGATACCACAAGCCTCAGCTAATGGAGTCGTCTACTTCTACAACCCGGACTCGGGAGAGACCCGTAAAGATCTCCCGATGGACCCCCCGGTGTCGCTGAACGATCAGGGCCCACAGGACTGGAACTTCAAGCCTCCACCGGGTCCAGATGATGAAGGTGAAATCATCTTTGTGGGCCTCTCTCCAGCCACTGTGCTACCTACAAACGCCAAATCTACACGTAATTCGCTGGTAAGCGTGACTTCCTCTCCCCACTCCGGTAAATCTTCACCAAGACCCACCGTAGGGATTTGTGCACAGCCTGGTTCACAAACTACGTTCTTCGATAATTACAATCTTACATGGGACAGCTTGTTTGGGACTTTGTCAGTATCAGTTGCACGATTGCGAGATGCCGTAGACCGAGAGGAAAAGTCGATGTATCCTCTTTGCTGCGTGGAGATTTGCGAGCAAGTGCGTTTATTACTTCAAGCGACTACTGATGGGCCATCCATACGCCAAACTCGGGCCAAATCTCGGGCGATTGTGGCAGCTCTTTCCAAATTGCTCCTCTCTTCAAATGTGGCTTCTTCTGAATGGCGTGCAGCTGATGCAGAAGAGAAGTACCTGCAAAACGCTGAGAAGCTGTTGCAAATTGTGGAAACGTTCATCGATGATGTCCGTGCGGAACCTATAATAAGGGTTTTGCCAGGGTTCATTAAAGGTGGAAACACCGGTGGCGGCTGGGGAACTAATGGAATCGACCTAGTCGGACATCAGCCTTCCGCATTTGAGAAAACTAACGGCGAAAATGTTTTAATTCCTCCTAATGGTGACCTGAGCGGGATACTGGAGAAACTAGAGACTGAAATCACTGTCGCTGTCAAAGCTCTTCCCGACATGGATGACGACAACCTCATCGGCAAGAAATGTGAAGGAATTCTTCCAGTTTACAAAAACTTCTCTCAACTCGTGGAATCAATCGATCTCAGCTCTCTCTCTAGTGCACCGCTTTCTCCAACACTGATTGACTTTGCGGCTGCGAAACAGCGACTCTATGATTCGCTGGGCGATTTAGTCATGGCATGCCAAGCACTCACCTTGCCGGCCGGCAGTGAGTCTCACTCAAGCCGGCTTGCTGACCTGAGGGCCAGTGGATCAAGTCTGGAAAAAAGTTTAAAGTCAGTGGTTTTCAACACCGGTCTTTTGGTAGAAGACGCGCTGACCAGACCAAGTAGCACCAATTCGTCCCTCCGCAAACTCAGCATTGTCAGTACTAGCTCGGGTAACCTCAAGGAAAGTGTGGCCCCTTCTCCAGCGTCGATAAGCCCCTCCATATCCTCCGAAACACTGAATTTCAGTTCCAACTCTCCAAATCGAAAAGAAGCAAAAGTTCGCCGATTTTTTGGAACTGATTCAGTTCCCTATAGTCCATCCAGGGATGAAACTCCGTGGTATCTTGGGCTTGAACATGAGTCGCAACTTGTTTTGGATAATAAAGGCAATGTGAAGGCTGGCACATTAATTGCTTTGACAGAGCGATTAACTCGGCACGATCTATTTGACTCCGCCTTCAGCAACACATTTCTTCTCACCTATCGTTCTTTCACTTCCGCTGAGGAGCTTTTTGATCTGCTTGTGCAAAGGTTCACGATCCAGCCTCCGGAAGGTCTTTGCACGGCCGAGTTCGACATTTGGACGGAGCGCAAGCAGCGCCCAATTCGTTTACGTGTTTTCAACATTTTGAAGAGCTGGATCGAGTCGTATTGGGTCGAGCCAGAAACAACAAGCGGCGAACTTCTCGATCGTATTCGAGGCTTCAGTAAGCAGATCATGGCATTGTCTTTCAGAGGTGCAGATGTTCTCGAGCGATTGATTGAGAAGAGGCAGAAAGGCCAAGATGTCGGACTGAAGCGAGCAACAGGAGGTGCCATGTTGAGTACGCCGCCGCCGCCGATATTACCCAAGAATCCCAAGGTCTTTGGCAAGATCAAATTTCTCGACATTGATGCACTCGAGTTTGCCAGGCAGCTAACACTAACGGAAAGCCAATTGTATGTGAAAATCAAGCCTACAGACTGTATGAGCAAAGCATGGAGCAATAAGGATCCCAAAAAGCGCAAGGGTGAGAATATCAAAGCGATGATTTTAAACTCGAATCAAATGACTGGGTGGGTCACGCACTCGATACTATCGCCACAAGAACCAAGAAAACGTGTGTCGTACATCAAGCATTGGCTTGCAATAGCCGAAAAATGTAGGCAGTTGGGAAATTTCTCTTCAGTCGTGGCAATCATGGCAGGTCTAAATTCTGCTCCTGTCTACAGACTCAAACGCACTTGGGAGCAAGCACCGAGTCGTACACACACCATTCTCGAAGCACTTAATCAGATGATCAATTCAAGCAAGAATTTTGCTGTCTACAGAGAGCTACTCCATCTGGTTGACCCGCCGTGTGTCCCATTCCTCGGCGTCTCTCTGACAGATCTCACCTTCATTGAAGATGGCAATGCCAACATGCTCAAGGACTCCACAGACATGATCAACTTTAGCAAAAGAGCCAAAACTGCTGAAGTCATACGTGAGATTCAACAATATCAGAGCGTGCCTTATTCCTTGGAGACTGTGCCGGAATTACAAAAGTTTATCATTCAGTCTCTCACGGAGGTTCGAACAGTCGACCCGTATGAGCGAAGTCTCGATATCGAGCCACGCGAGAGGGAGGACGAAAAAATTGCAAGGCTACTTGCTGAAAGTGGATTCCTGTAGCCGTAATGGGATGCCAGGATCTAGCAATGTGTACATATAAAACCGGAGGAGCCCTTATTTTTGCAGCAGCGAATCGATGTCTGGTGTTATAATGAGCTTTTCACAGATCTGGCCGATGTGACAGGCGCGGTGGTTGTCGGAGCCGATGAGCACTACATCTTGTAATGTCTCTGCGCTGCCTCTTGTCACATCCATGTCAAGACCTGCCCAGGTAAGACTAAGTCTCCCGGATTCATGGACATTCAACCAGCCTGTCATACCTGATGCGTCTGCCTCGGCCTTCACGATACCTCCAGAATCATCTTCTGTTTTGATCAGACTCGGGCTTGGCAAAGTCGGGCCGAGAAGTGGCATTTGGAATAGTATGAGTTTCTGAGGATTTAGGTCTTGCAAGGTGTCGCCATCGCGCAGACCGCACAGAGTTCTCGTAACCACACGGGCATCTTGAAGTTGAGTCTTCTTTTCCTCCGAAAGATAGGCCTCTGGAAGTGCTGGGCTCTGGTAGAGACTGGCTTGATTGATGTGTTCAGTGCGTATATCGTCGCCAGCTATATCTCGTGCGCGTGAATGCTCCTCCCGCAGCACAGTCAATGGCGCATAGTCGTCCTGGTCACGATCGAGGAACTCAATACTCATTCGTTCGCTGTCTGAATCTGATCCATGAACCGCTGCTGCGTGTGATGCACCCGTCTCTTTCTCCCTCACAGCCCACTCTTTTGCCGGCTGGCCGACAACTATCTTCCTGGCACTGGCTGCTGGACCCGTAGCAAATGGGCCACTGGCTGTCCCGTCGCTTTCCTTCTTGATCCGCCGTGGCTGCCGCTTCGTCTGCACATCCGCCGGCGCTTTCACGTCGCCTCTTCTCTCGCTCTGCTCCGCCCCCTGCTTCCTGCTACGGGGAACGGCTTTGGGCGTAAACTTCATTCTGGCACGCGTCGCCAATTTCCGGTCTTGCAGTCGCTCCTCCTCCTCCACCATGAGGCTGCCCTTGATGACGAGTAGACCAATGTCAACACGACTGGCGACCCTACGAATGATGCCGGCTCGCAGGACGTTTGCCTCGGCGGTGAGCATGCCTGGGAGCAGTGGAGGCAGAAAGGGGAAGGGGACAGCCATCCTGCTGCTCAACATGGGCGGCCCCCAGACAACGGCCGGGGTGAATGCCTTCCTGCGGCGCCTCTTTGAAGACGCGGACTTGATTCCCCTGGGCCCGTGGCAGAAGACGCTGGGCAGGTTCATTGCGAGGAGACGCACGCGCAAGATCGAGGAGCATTATGCAGAGATTGGGGGAGGCTCACCGATACGCCGCATCTCCCAGCGGCAGGCTGATCTGACATGCGAAATGCTCGACAAGACCAATCCGCAGACTGCCCCCCACCGCCCTTACCTGGCCTTTCGCTATGCGGACCCGCTCACGGAAGAGACGTTGACGCAGATGACGCAAGACGGCGTGGAAAGAGTCGTCGCATTTTCGCAATACCCTCAGTATTCCTGCTCGACAACGGGCAGCTCCCTGAATGAACTATGGAGGAAGGTGGTCAGCATGGGACTAGAGAAGAAGATACAGTGGAGTGTGATTGATCGCTGGCCAACGCATCCGCTATTCGTGGATGTGCTGGTCAAAAAGATCCGGACGTCGTTAGCATTGGTCCCTGAGGAGGCGAGGGACAAGGCTATCATCCTCTTCTCTGCTCACTCGTTGCCCATGTCAGTTGTCAACCGCGGAGACCCCTATCCCCCAGAGGTGGGCGCCACTGTGTATGCGGTTATGGAACGAATGGGCTGGTCGAATCCGTATCGATTGGTATGGCAATCTCAAGTCGGGCCGTCTGCTTGGTTGGGCCCACAGACACAAGTCTCAGTGGAGAAGCTGAAGGCACGTGGGACCAAGCATGCAGTGCTCGTTCCTGTGGCATTCACAACGGACCATATTGAGACCTTGCATGAACTTGACCTCGAAATCATTCGGGATGTCGGGTGGCCGGGATTGCTTCGTACAGAGTCACTCAACGACGATCCAGATTTCGTGCAGACCATGGTGAGCTTAGTGAAGGAGCACCTGGATTCTGAAGATCTGTGCTCGCGGCAGATGATGCTGCGTTGTCCCGGCTGCACAAACGTGGTATGCCAACAAAGCAAAGAGTACTTTGGTAATCAGCAAGTTCAGTAGAGGTTTTGTATTTATGTAAAACTATAAGTTCACGCACCAATGTCTCGGGCGCGTGGCAATTGTACCCTGCTAGCTTTCGTCGAGCCGGACAGGTATTGTTTCGCCTGACCGCGTCAGTGCCAGGTTGCTTGTAACCACGCGCCGGTTGAGTACAATTTCTCAGCGATACCAGTAGCTTCGGGGAGCAGGTGTCTGTAGGCTGCAATTTCTCCATAACACCAACAAACCCTCCTGGTTAGCCGGTACCGATCGACTGCAATTTCTCTACAGCGGCAACAGTTTTTTTGGAGGCTCTTAATCTCCCCCGAAGGCAGCAGCGGACACGAGTTCGAGCCGTTGACCCAAGTTCTTTCCATCCAACTCCCGAATTTGTCACGTGTTCCTTCTTTGGTGCTCCCCAGCCTTGCTCCCCTCACCATCTTATTCTCTTACAATGTAAAATAGGAAAGGATGATGCTTATCACCAATAAGAAACCCGACAAGACGATCCATGGGGGCCACAGGCTGTGCACTGGAATGTGGAGCAGCTTTTGCAACTTCCAGGCCATGGTTGCGCGAGAGAAGTCCTTCGTAACTCGCGCCTGTCCACAGGCACCCATACTCGCCAGATCCGATGGTGGCATAGCTGCAGCCTGCTTAATGACCCGAACCCATTCCTCCAAGGAATCGTAAAGCCACCCCGATACATCATGCTCCACTGTCTCCCTAGGGCCTCCGGAGTTCATTGCCAAGACCGCCTTACCCTTTGCCATTGCCTCGAGCGGAACAATACCAAAGTGCTCATTCGGCGGCGTGTATAAAAGTATCAGAGCGTGGCGAATGAGCGAAGTTTTAGTTTGGGATGAGACGGAAGGGAGGAAGAGCACCTGAGAATCGTCGTCGAATGGTTGGCGCAAATAAAGAGTTGCACATGAAAGGCCAAGACTGGTGCAGAGGGCGATGAGAGAGATGTGATAGTCGAGATTCTCTTGATTCAGAGGGTCGTATCCTCCAGCTACTACAAGCCTCAATTTCGTTTCAGCAACGGCTCGAATAGCAAGCTCGATGTTTTTCTTTCGCTCAAAGCGATTGATGGAGAGGAGGTAGGGCGTATGCACGAGCTTGCCAAGATCCACTTCCACTTCTTCGCGTGGAGCCATTTCGACGCAGGGATAAACGACGGGAGCGTCGATGGAAAAGATCTCTTTGCACTTTCCCGCAGTGAAGTGAGAGTTCACAACGACGCAATCAGCCATGCGTGTGCTCCATCTCTCGAGCAGATCAAAAGGCAGT
>JAABUO010001218.1_pt1 | contig 35393 bp, 29 predicted proteins | sample 5559291 | NCBI WGS metagenome assembly JAABUO01 (sample SAMN10711878, study PRJNA513372) | rock metagenome | isolation source: Antarctica rocks | place: Antarctica: Victoria Land, Finger Mt sud
CGTCCCGGATCAGCTGCTCGGCGACTTCACGGGCGCCCTCGTCGGCGACGTAGCAGTTGCTGGGTCGCACCCTTTGTTCGTGCACCTTGTCGAAAAGCCCACCGAAGTTCATGTTGAAGCTCTTGGCGACGGAGGCGTGGGTGAATGACTTCACCTCCTCGGCGTAGGACGGGAAACTGCCATGACGCTCGGGCAATATGTTCGTCGCGTCGATCGCGATCTTTCCCTCCAGACCGGCCACGGCACTGAGCGCCGACGAGATCTGTGCGCCGGGCACCGCGATCAGCACGACGTCGGCGGCCGAGACATCCCCGCCGTCCCGGCCGAGCTCCTGGACCTGGTGCCCTGCGGTCCGCCAGAGCTCGGCCAGGCCCCCGCCGATCGTTCCTCGCCCGATGGTCACAATTTTCATCTCGGTCTCCTTCAGTCAGTGGTTGCGGACCCGGGCGTCGCCTCTGATTGAGCGACTGGTCCCGGGCTTCCTACGCGTGCTGAACGGCGTCGTCGTAGCTCAGGCGAGGTAGCCGATCGAACCAGGCGCCGGGGCCGGGGGTGCCGATGTTGACCACCAGATGCGATCGCCATGTGGTGTCAGGGAAAAACTCGGAGTCAACGGCGGCCGCGTCGAAACCGATCATGGGGCCGGCGGCGAGCCCGGCCGCTCGGATGGCGATGATGAAGTACGCGGCCTGCAGCGCGCCGTTATAGCGGGCTGCGCCGTGGCGCATCGCCTCGTTCGCGGCGAACACCTCCCGCAGCTCCGGCTTGTAGGGCAGCAGTTCCGGGATCCGTTCGTGGAACGCGTGGTCGTTGGCCAGGACCGCGACGACGGGGGCGGTGGCTGTCTTGGCTCGGTTCCCCTCGTTCATCAAGGGCAACAGGCGCTCCCGCCCCGGGCCTGGGCGCAGGAACAGGATCCGCAGGGGATTGATGTTCGCTGACGTCGGCCCGAATTTGGCCAGCTCGTAGATTTCTCGCAGCTGTTCATCACTGACGGGTTCATCGGTGAACGTGTTCGCTGAGCGGGCCTGGGTGAACAGGAGCCGGCGGGCCTCCTCATCGACTGGAGTGAGGAAAGTGGTGGTGGACTCGGTGGTGGACATCGATCACTCCAAGAGGAAGGTATGTGCGTGTACATACACATGCTACACGCGCTTGCTGTTTCGTATTCCTCGGATGGCAACCACCGAGCCGGCGTCAAGAAGGACCGTGGCGCCGTTGCCGAAGCTTCCCGCCTTCGGGCAGAGAACGGCGTCGATATCGGCTACCTCGGCCCGGTCGTCCCCGCTTTGTACGGCAATATTGGGGCGCTCGCCGCGGAGGAACATCCGACCAGAGCCGACAATCGAGGTCCTTACTGGCTTACTCGGCGTGAATTTCTTCCTGCGCCGCGGTGACGGCCAGCATGCATCGGATGATGCGGGTCGTGCCGATGGGTCTTGATGAGGGGGCGAGATGGCAGTGACGGGCTTGCCGGTGCCGACCAGGACTTTGCGCAGGCTCGTGGTGTCCCAGACCAGGGCCACCTTCCAAGGCGCGCAACGGGGACATCATCGGGCGCAGTGCCGGACTCCCTGGGGTATGGACGATCGGCCCGGCGGAACAAGCACCCCGTACACCCGGCAGACTGAAGGCCTGCGGCTATCACCGGCCGCAGGACGCGTGAGGCTCGGACAATCGGGGAGCAGCCCATCGGCGACCGCGAATCTGATCCTCTTGGCGGCGTCGGTCACCAAGGCAGTTCGCCGTTCAGACCTAGCGGTGTCGTCGTCGTCTTGGCAACCGGTATGTGTGCACACGCAAATATAGGTCGCAGTTCGGGTAGATTGTCGGTGATGACGACTCGTGGTTCAGCCGACCGGCTTTCGCCGGCGGAACTGGGCGCCTGGCAGGGGCTGCTCCGAGCGAATGCTCAGCTGCTCCGTCTGCTCGATGCCGACCTCAAACAATCACATCGCCTGTCCGAGAGCAAATATGACGTCCTCATCCAGCTCGGCGTGTCTCCCGGCCGCCGCCTGCCGATGACCGCACTGGCCAGAGAAGTCCTGATGAGCCACAGCGGTCTGAGCCGACTCGTCGACGAACTCGCGCGGGAGGCCCTGGTCGTGCGCGAACGCCGCGAGGACGACGCGCGGAGCTTTGACATCGTGCTCACCCCGACCGGCCGCACACGGCTGAAAGCGGCCAACCGGACACACCTGCAACGTGTACGCGAGATGTTCCTGGATCGACTCACCGATCAGCAGCTGGAGCAGTTGATCGCCGTCTGGAATACCGTCGACCCCCAGCTCGTAGCGGGCAGTACCCAGAAACCGCGGGCCTCGGCTCACCCGGTCCAGCAAGCTCACACCACATGAACTGTGGCGCAGGCCTGCCAATGAGGACGGTTCCCCGTCATCGCCCGCCGTTTCACGTGACATCACCTCCGGACTATTTCGCCCCAGCGGGCCGGGTAGATCCTTGGGTACCTCGACGCTCACGACGATGAACCTGGAATATTGTGCAGGTCGCCATGTCAGCGCAGCAATATCTGGTCGGCCCCGCGGATCATCATTGACGCGGGTGTACCCCATCAGGGCAGCTGAAGATAGCTGCTGATCTGGCCGCGAGGGGTTGGGGGCTAGCCGGTGAAACTGGTGGTCTGCCAGGCGCCGGGGCGTTGTCCGGTCGCGTTGCGGAAGAACACCGAAAAGCTGGAGGCGTCCAGGAAGCCGAGTTCGGAGGCACATCTGGTGGTGGTGAGCCGGTCGTGGGCGAGCAGCCGTTGAGCTTCCAACACGAGACGGTCGGTGAGGTAGGTCTTTGCCGTCTGGCCGGTAGCTTGCTGGACGGCCCTGGACAGGGTCCGCGGCGCATAGCCAATGGCCTGGGCGTAGTAGCCGGCGTCGTGGTGAACACGGAAGTGGGCCTCGACGTGGCGGCGGAACGATCGGAAGATGGTGTTCTCGGGGCGAGCTCTGGCTGGCGGCGGCCTGAGCCGAGCCACGAGTGCCGACACCAGGATTTCGAGGAGTTCGGTCGTTGGGTCAGTCGGTGCCGCCGATGCCTCCTGCCGTAGGTGGGTCATCGCGGCCGTCACCAGATCCCACTGGTCGGCCGGGATGCGCCATCCGGCGGTCAGGTCCGGCGCTGCGACGAGCTTCCGGGTGGCGGGTGTGACCGGGGCAGTAGGGACGAACAGCACGACGTGGCCTGCCACGTCGGCCATCTGATCCCAACGGTGCACGGCGCCGGGCGCGATCCATATCGCGGTCCGCTCAATGAGCCGATAGCTGGAGAAGTCGATCGAGACCGATCCGTGCCCGGCTTGGATGAGGGCCAAGACGTGGAAGTCGGCCCGTTGCGTTCTGCCGTCGTTGAGCGTGCGGAGCCGGTCGAACGTCATCACCTCGACCGGCCGCGGTACCGCACCTGCAGGTTGCCAGCTCAGCTGCCGAATCTTTGACATGTCCACTTTCCACTACCGAAGGTCCATTCCGACCGCTGCGCCAACCCTGGGGCCTGCGGTGCAATAGACACCAAGAGCACTCACCGTGAATGTCATCGAAGGAGCGATTATGCTCGCCACCGAGCAGCAGGTCCTGCCCGCTTACGACCACCACAGGGGGAGCGGGCCCACGCTGGTGTTCCTTCATTATTGGGGCGGTTCGGCGCGTACGTGGACTTTGGTCACCGACCGCCTCGCCGACCGCGATGTTCTGACCATGGACTTCCGCGGGTGGGGCCGGTCCCGGGGCCTTCCCGGCCCGTACACACTGAGCCAACTCGCCGCCGACACCCTCTCGGTCCTGTCCGATGCCGGCGCCGGCGACTATGTGCTCGTGGGTCATTCGATGGGCGGCAAGGTCGCACAACTGGTCGCCGGCACCCGCCCCGCCGGTCTCCGCGGGCTCATCCTGGTGGGATCAGGACCGGCCAGGGCCGGGGCGCAGATCACGACCCAGTACCGGGAACAGCTCTCGCACGCCTATGACAGCGAAGAGTCAACGGTGGCCGCGCGCGATAACATTCTGACCGAACAGGCGCTTTCGGACGAGCTCAAGGCACAGATCGTGACTGACTCCCGGTCCAGCGCCGACGCCGCCCGCACCGAGTGGCCCTTACGAGGCATCGCCCAGGACATCTCCGAACGCACTCAACTGGTGGACGTCCCCACCCTGGTCATCGCCGGGGAGAACGACCACGTCGAGCCCCTCGAGATCCTGCGAGAAAACTTGATCCCCTACCTAATGCCAGGCGCACAGTTGTTGGTGATCCCGAGTACCGGACACCTGATCCCCCTGGAGGCGCCCACCGAGCTGGCCAACGCAATCTCGGACTTCTCTCCAGCCGCCTGACCTTTCGCCCACGGCGGTCAGTGGCAGGGCGTCATGGCATCGCCTTCAACGCTCGACGCAACGAGGTGGCCCAGTGGTCGGCATGTCGACCACCGCTCGCAGGCGTCCAGGCAGGATCGCCAGGGTGGGTGGTCCGGGTTGGTGCGGTGATCAGGGGCGCTGGCTCCGGCTGATCTGCGGTAAGCGCTGGGTTACAAATCTTCACCACTGGTTTCGCCGGGACAGACGGCGAAGGCTCCCGCGGTACATCCCCGGACGTCGGCACCGGGTGGGTGGGTTCTGCGCCGTCACCGTCACCGCTGCCGGAGATTGGTCAGCGGTGACGGGCCCGCCCGGAGACGGTGGGGAGGTGGCGGGCGCAGATGCGCTCGGCGTCCACCCGCGGAACGTCGAACATGGAAAGCAGGTAGAGCGCCAGTTGGTCGGCCGCCCGGTCGAGGGCGTCCGGTGTGGCGCTGCTGGTGACGCCGAGGCCGAGAACGCCGAGCAACGCTCCGCCCACACAGGCCAGGGCGACCTCTGGATCGCCGACGACGAAACGACCGGCGTCGCGGGCGGCCAGAATGTCGCGACGCGCGCGCGGCGCGAGTCCGGTCTCGGCGGCAAGATAGGTCGCTCCGGTGTTGAGGAGAATCTTGGCCATCTGGGGATGAGTCGTGGGCAGTCGCGCGGTGAGGCGGATACTGGTGGCGAAAACCTCTGCCGGGTCATCGATGTCGGCGGTCAACTCATCGAGTATCGCCCCGTGCTCCTCGAGCGTGTCGGCGATCGCGGCCTTGAAGAGATCGGTTTTAGCCGGAAAATGATTGTAGAAAGATCCGAAGCCGACGTCGGCGAGATCGGTGATCTCCTGAATGCTGGACTCGGTGCCGTTCTCGCGGGCCAACAACTCCCGGGCCGCCGCCACCAGGGCTGCCCTCGTCCGGGCCCGCCGCCGATCACCGCGGGTCTCTGCGGAGGCCGGAGTCGTCATCCGCCCAGCCTACCCGACACCTGATGGTCTGATCAGGCCTGATCGACCTTGACAAACGACGGAAACGGAATGATGCTGGCATCACAAGCGACGAGATGATCAGTGATGATGTTCTCCGCGCTGATCATCGGCCCGGCACCGTCCGGGCCACCGACCTGACCAGGAGAGCAATCAATGAACACCGACGAACGTGTGCTGGTCACCGGCGGAACAGGCTTCATCGCGGGCCACACCATCGTGCAAGCACTGAACGCCGGATGGCGGGTCCGGACCACGGTGCGCGACCTAGCCCGCGAACCGGCGCTGCGCACCGTCATCGGCGGCCACGCGCCGCTGGACCGCTTCGAGGTGATGGCCGCCGACCTCAATGCTGACGCCGGCTGGCTGGAGGCGGCGACCGGCTGCACCTACGTGTTGCACATCGCCTCGCCATTTCCATCGGTCAGCCCGAAAAACGACGCCGAATTGGTGCAACCCGCGCGTGATGGGACCCTGCGGGTGCTGGCCGCGGCACGTGAGGCCGGGGTCAGGCGGGTAGTGATGACCTCCTCCACCGCGGCGGTGGCCTACGGGCGGGGCGGACGCGTCGAGCCGTTCACCGAAGCGGACTGGTCGGATGAGACGAACCTGTCCGACACATCGGGTTACGAACGGTCCAAGACCATCGCCGAACGGGCGGCGTGGACCTGGATGGAGCAGCAGGGCCAGGCGTTCGAGCTGGTCACCATCTGCCCCGGCGCGGTGCTGGGGCCGGTGCTGGGGCCGGACCGGTCGGCCTCCATCGACATCATCGCCCGCCTGCTGGACGGATCAGTGCCCGGGCTGGCCAGATTCGGCTGGCCGCTGGTGGACGTCCGCGACGTCGCCGCCCTGCACCTGCTGGCGATGACCGACCCCGGCGCGGCCGGCCAGCGTTACCTAGCTGCGGGCGAGTTCGCCTGGATGAGCGACATCGCCGGTGTGCTCCGCGAGCGGGTGCCGCTACTGGCCACCCGGGTGCCCCGGCGCAACTTGCCCAGCCCACTGGTGCGCGCCTCCGGACTGGTCGACCGCGCCGTCCGCAGCCGGTTGTACGAGCTCGGCAAACACCGAGCCGTCACCGCGGCAAAGGCACGCCGCGAACTGGGTTGGGCACCGCGATCCAACCAGGACGCCATCGTCGCGACCGCGCAGAGCCTGGCCTAGCCCGGCCGCAGCTGTCGCGCCGGTACGAATTGTCGGTTGCCGGCACGACGCAGTCACCGGGTACAGGCCGTGTGAGCAGTTGCCCTAGCCCAGTGAGGCGGTGGGGGGCTGGTCCGGTTCGGGTCGGAAATCCGCGACCGCGGGGATGAGTTTGCGACATGTGCTGAACTATCGCCGATGAGGTGACGACGACGTGCCCAGGGCGGCGGTGGCAGCGGGTGCCAGCCCCCGGCAAGAACGCCGATCGCGTGAGCCCAGGCGAAGGTCCATCGCGCCAGGGCTTGTCAGCCGCGATTGCCCATGAAACGACAGAATTTCCTCTGCCACAATGACGCCAGGGTAGGGTGTGACTGTTCGAATTATCTGGCGGGTTCTGTTCACGCTATCTGGCGGGATGATCGACCCTCTGTTCGAAGGCTCAACGTCGGTTGGCGGCCCCCACCTGCAGTGATGCGACTCAAGGCTGCGGACACCGCCAGATAATCCGAACAGAACCCGCCACTTAATTAGAACAGAACCCGCCAAGTAATTCGACAAGTGACAGGTTTGAACCCCCTAGTGGCACTGCTGAGTGTGGTTTTTGTTGGTTCCGCTCCTCAAAGAAGAGGTTGTCTTCATGTCAAGTCGCCGCTTTTCCCGTCTCGCAGCGGTCCTTTCAGCGGTCACGCTGATCCTGGGCCTTACCGTCGGCAACGCCACCGGGGCGGCAGCTTCCCCGCCCCGCAGCGCACCCGGACACAACCCGGCGCCCACGGTGACAGTTGCAGCAGCGAAGTCCCCGGCTGCGCACACCGTGACCTACGACGGGTACTCCTTCATGGTGGACGGCAAGCGGACCTACCTCTGGTCGGGGGAGTTCCACTACTTCCGCCTACCCAGCCAGGACCTGTGGCGGGACATCCTGCAGAAGATGAAGGCCGCCGGGTTCAACGCCACGTCGCTGTATTTCGACTGGGGCTACCACTCGTCGGCGCCCGGGGTCTACGACTTCACCGGGGTCCGCGACGTCGACAAACTGCTGGACATCGCCGACCAGGTGGGCATCTACGTGATCGCCCGACCGGGGCCCTACATCAACGCCGAGGTCGACGGCGGCGGCTTTCCGGGCTGGCTGTCCACCACGGCCGGCACCACCCGGACCAGCGACCCGACCTACCTCAAGTACTCCGATGAGTGGCAGACCCAGATCGACCGGATCATCGCGCGCCACCAGGTCACCGATGGCAAAGGCTCGGTGATCGAGTACCAGGTCGAGAACGAGTACTACAACGGCAGCGCCGCCGGCCGGGCCTACATGAAGCACCTCGAGGACAAGGCCACCGCCGACGGCATCACCGTCCCGTTGGTCGGCAACAACAACGGCACGTTCAACTCCGGCGATGCCGCGTTGGACGTCGATGCGGCGGACTCCTATCCGCAGGGTTTTAACTGCAGTAACCCGACCCGGTGGAACGGCGTTCCGGACATCAGCTACGACCACGTCGCCGGGAAACCCCTTGGTACTGCCGAGTTTCAGGGCGGCGCGTTCGACCCCTGGGGCGGACCGGGCTACGACAAGTGCGCGCAGCTGATCAATGACCAGTTCGCCAACGTGTTCTACAAGCAGAACATCGCGGTCGGCGCCACCGAGCAGAGCTTCTACATGACCTACGGCGGCACCAACTGGGGCTGGCTGGGCCAGCCGGAGAACTACACCTCCTACGACTACGGTGCGGCGATCCGGGAGACCCGTGAACTGGACCCGAAGTACTACCAGGACAAGCTGATCGGCTACTTCACCCAAGCCGTCGCGCCGTTGACCAAGACCGATGCCATCCGAGTGACCCCGCCGGACTCGGCGTCCGTCGTCGACACCGCGCGGAAGAATCCCGACACCGGCACCCAGTTCCATGTGCTGAGACATGGTGACTCCACGTCGACCTCGGTGGATAAGACGCACATCTCGATCGACTTCGCGGCCAGGCCGGGTACCGCCTACACCTATGACGACCCCGATCCAGTACTGCAGTACACCGGAACGTGGTCGCACGTGGCGAACCAGTCCTACACCGGGGGTGACTACCTCAAGACCGAAACCTTCTCCGACACCACCGGTGACAGCGTCACCGTTCCGTTCACCGGCACGGCGGTGCAGTGGATCGGACCGAAGGCCGACAATCACGGCCTGGCCGACGTCTACCTCGACGGGGTCAAGAAGGCGACGGTCGACACCTACGGCAGCGGCGCCCAGGCCGTGTTCTATTCGGCCACCGGTCTGACGGCCGGGGCGCACACGCTGAAGATCGTCGTCACGGGTGCGAAGAACGCCGCCTCCAAAGGCACGTTCGTCTCCATCGATGCCATCGACGTCCCCGTCGCGACCCAGGCGGCGCCGTCGTACCCGGTGGTCCCGCAGCAGAGTGGCACGGCCATCACACTGAACGGGCGCGACTCGAAGATCATCGTGGCCAACTACCTGCTGGGCGGCAACCAGCTGCAGTACTCCACCTCGGAGATCATGACGAACGCGACCATCGCCAAGCGCGATGTCGCGGTGCTGTACGGGGACACTGGCGCAGACGGTGAAACCGTGCTGCGGTACGCCGCCCGGCCGACCGTCACCTCAACCGGCGGAGCAGTAAATACCACCTGGGACCCGGCCACCGGCGATCTTCGGCTCAACTACACCCACTCCGGGCTGATCCGCGTGCAAATCAGCGGGGGAGGACACGGATCCAAGCCATTGCTGCTGCTGTTGGCCGACACCGACACCGCGAAGACGTTCTGGCGTCAGGACACCGCAGCCGGGCCCGTGCTGGTCCGCGGAACCCATCTGGTGCGCGCCGCGGTCAGCAGCGGGACCGCACTGGCCCTGTCCGGGGACAACGCCACCAACAACTCCCTCGAGGTCTTCAGCGCAGCGAGCACCATCACGTGGAACGGCAAGAAGGTCCAGACCCAGCTGACCTCCAGCGGCAGCCGCGTCGGTGTCATCGGCATCGCCGCACCCATCTCGTTGCCGGCGCTGACCAAGTGGAAGCACATCCAGGAATCACCCGAAGCGGCGAGGAACTTCGACGATTCGACTTGGCAGGTGGCTGACAAGACCACCTCGAACAGCACAACCACACCTGGCACGCTGCCGGTGCTCTTTGCCGACGACTACGGCTTCCACACCGGGAACACCTGGTACCGGGGTCGTTTCGCCTCGTCCGGACACGAGTCGGGGATCACCCTGTCGTCCCAGAGCGGCGGAGGAGCGGCGGCGTCCTCGGTCTGGCTCAACGGCACGTTCCTGGGCAGCTCGACCAAGGACGGGCAGGCGACCTACGCGTTCCCGGCCGGCAGCCTGAAGGCCAGGGGCGACAACGTCATCTCCGTCCTCACCGTCAATATGGGACACGAGGAGGACTACTACGAATCCAGTGGCAACAAGGCCGCCCGCGGCCTAACCGCGGCCGGACTGGTGGGCGCGCCCCTGAACACCGTCACCTGGCGCCTGCAGGGTGACCGCGGCGGCGAGGACATCGTCGACACGGTTCGCGGGCCGCTGAACACCGGCGGGCTCTACGGCGAGCGGGCGGGATACACGCTGCCGGGCTACCCGACGGCCGGCTGGAAGAAGGTGACCCTGCCGACGAAGAACACCACCCCGGGCGTGTCCTGGTACCAGACCGATATCACGCTCAACCTGCCGAAGGGCCAGGACACCTCACTGGGGCTGACCATCACCGATGATCCGACCCGCAAGTACCGTGCGGAGATCTTCGTCAACGGCTGGCAGATGGGCAACTACGTCAACTATGTGGGTCCGCAGCACAGTTTCCCGGTGCCGAACGGAGTGCTCAACCCGCACGGCAAGAATGACATCGTCATCGCCGTCTGGAATCTGGATGGCACCACCGGTGGTCTGGGCACGGTCGCGCTGACCAACTACGGAAGCTACTCGTCCTCGCTCACCGTTGCGCAGAACGTCGGCACCCGCTACGTCAAGAGGGTCTACGTGATGCCGGCGGCGCCCGGCTCCGCGGTGAGGCTGCAGGTTCCGCCCACCGTCAGTGCCGGTCAGACTTTCGAGGCCACCGCGACGGTCAGTGTGCCGAAGGGCAAGCCGACCGCGCGGGCGGTCACAGCCGCGTTGACCGTGCCTGACGGCTGGACAGCGAGCCCGCGTTCGACACCGCGCTCCGTGGCCAGGATCGGAGGTGGATCCTCGGCGACGTTCACCTGGACGGTGACCGCCCCGGCGACAGTGCCCGCGGTGAACGCACTGCGGGTGTCGGCCCGACTGGTCCAGAGAGGCCGCTCGGTATCGCCGACCGACGAACGGATCATCGGCTCCATTCCACCGGCGCCGCCGGCCGGCGTCGACCAGGTCAGCGATCTACCGTTCCTGTCGGCGACCAACGGATGGGGACCGGTGGAGCGGGACACCAGCAACGGCGAGAACCTGCCGGGCGATGGACGTCCGATCACCATGGGCGGCACAGTGTATGCAAAGGGCCTGGGCACCAACTCACCGAGCGACGTGCAGATCTACCTCGCCGGGGGCTGCACGCGGTTCACCGCCACCGTCGGCGTCGACGACGAGGTCGGTAATGCGGCCACCGTGACGTTCTCGGTAATCCTGGACGGCAAGGTACTGACCACCACTGCGGTCTTGACCGGCAGTTCCCCGGTGGCGAGCATCGACGTCCCCGTGACCGGCGGCCAAGTCCTCGAGTTGGTCGTCGGCGACGGCGGTGACGGCAACGGCAACGACCACGCCGACTGGGCCAACCCCACCCTGACCTGCGGTTGACCCGCCCACTCAGGATAGCCGGCACGCCTAACGGCTGATACGCGCGCGCAGCCCCCCATCTGTTGCCAAAGAGCCGTAAGACGCGAGGTTTGGGAGCTATAGGCAGGACTGTGGATGTGCGCCATGAGGCGCTGCTGTTTCGAGTGGAGGTGAGAGACCTTCGCCGCTGACCTTGTCGCAGCAGGGCGATGGGAGCTGAGGGCAGTCCATCTCGGAAGACGCCGGGGTGGATAGGGGAGCAGCCCTGACACAGCCGGGTCGGGCCCAGGACTGCCAGATGTGCGTGTCCGGCGAGCGTGAGGAAAAGAAGTACGACAGGAACCTGTGTTACGTCTCTTACGTTTTTTAACCGGCCGCGGAATCTGTCGGATGTGGACCGCGTGCGGTGCGCACTCTGCGTCGGAGAGGTTGCCTGCGCCGGGGAACTCCTGGGTGGTGTTGTCCACGACTGCCAGGAGGCGACGGTGAAGTGCTGCGGGTTGGTCATGCTTCGTCGAGCGAGCAGCAGTGAACATGGAAGAACGTTTCCGGGTGCTCACCCTGAGCCTCGTTGCCAGCGGGGGTTTCTGGGTGGGTTCATCGTGGACCGGTCGGGTCGGGACGGGGCGGAGCCGCCGTAGTACTGCGAGGCCGGGAGAGCCGGTCACATCGGGAAGAGTAGGCAGCGGAACCGAGAAGGGAAGGACACTGTGCTGCCGAAAGATCCACCGGGGAATCCCGGCGGTCCTGACCCAGGGCGCGAGCCTTGGATCGGTATCGCGAGCCTTGGATCGGTATTGGGGGATGCAGACCAAGCTTCACCGTTGGACTGTGGCCGATCCTGGCCGCCGGTTCGACAACCTGTTCAACTTCATACACGACCCGGCAACGCTGATCGGGGCGTTTGCCCGGGGCTAGGGCGACACCGGCCCGAACACGCCATCTGCCGGGTTCGAGCTGGCCGCCCAGGATCTCGCCTCGGAGCTGCCGAACCACAGCCTCGCGTCGAGTCAGCGGGGCCCGACATTCTGTCACTGCACTATCCACCGTCCACCCCGTATCGCCGCCGACCCTCGGCTCGAACTAGTGTCCTGCGCCTGAGATTCGTTTTAATAGCCGTGCGAGGGATTCGAGGATCTCGTCGGCGGTCTTGGTTGCTGCCGCCGATCGACCCTCGCGGTTACGTGTCAATCACCCCACGGCCGCTGTCCCCGCACTCGGTGTCCCACCTGGCCCGCGGCAACACCACCGGCCCAGGCACAGTCCACCGCGTCGAACCGCAAACCCCTGACGAACCACCACCGCCACCACCCGCGACAACGGTGACCCCCGCGCCCACCCCCTACACCGCTCACGACTGGGAGCAGGCCCTCGCCCGGCGCCGCGCCGACCAGAACCGCCTCCGCGGAGTCGACCGCACCCTGGACGAGACCGGCCGCCGAGCAGCCGAGCTCAACCGCAGAATTCTGGCACTGCTGGCCGACCAATGAACAACAACCCGCCCATTTTGATCAACCAAAGGTCGGTTACGATCCAGGCAACCCGGGTTTTTCAGGTCCGGCTGGCCTTCCCGCATCCCGAAGTCCGGAAACTCCCGGCACAGCTAAGAAGTCCGGAAACTCCCGGCACAGCTAAGTGGTCAGGTTCGTGAGTTCGTGGGTGGTTACGCGGCAGCGGGGTGGTCGGTGTGCCGGTCCAGTAGGGTGGCCGAGAGCGGGGCGGCCAAACTGACTCAGGACAAAGTGTTGCGGGAGGTCGTGCGGGCCAAGGTCGCCGCCGCCCACAGGTCTCGAACCCATTGTAGTTGCACGGCGGTCTGGTGCACCCCACCGCCTTCGTGCCCATTGAACTTCCAGACGTCGATTTCGGCGGGTCCGCCATATCGGTTGTATGCGGCGAACACGGTCGACGGCGGGGAAATAGTGTCCATGAGGCCAACAGAATACCGGGCGGGGGCGGTGGCCCGAGTGGCGAAATGCAGGCCGTCGAAATAGTTTAGAGTGTCAAACACCGCCTGTTCCTGGTCACGGTTTCGAGCAAGATACTCGCGAATCTCGTTGTAGGGTTGTTTATCGGTTATCTCTGCTGCGCGGGTGAAGTGGGTCAAGAACGGCACGTCGATCAGCGCCGCGAACACGTCGCTGCGTAGTCCGGCGACGGCTTGGGCTATGCCGCCCCCTTGACTCGCTCCGGCGACGATAATTCGCGCGACGTCAGTCGATGGGTGGGAGGCGGCAGCATCTACTGCCCGCACCGCATCTACGAACAGCCGACGGTAGTAGTAGGCATCCCGGTTCAGAATGCCGCGGGTCAACCTTCCAGAGGCATGCGCGTCGTTTCGACTGTCAAGCTCACCGTAGCCTTGTCCGCGGCTATCCATGACCAACACGCAATAGCCAGCGCTGGGCCACAAGAGCCATTCGTACGGTAGTGAGCGACCGCTGCCGTAACCGAGATACCAAACCACCGTTGGCGCAGGTTCGGTCAGCCCATGCGGGCTGAGGTACCAGCCCGCGACGCGCTGACCACCGAACCCGCAGTAGCGAACATCGAAAACGTCTACGCACGCCAGCCCTGCGTCGTACGGCATGAACTGAGCATCGAGTGGGTAGGAAGCTGCGTCAGCGAGCGTGCCGTTCCAAAACGCGTCGAAGTCCGAAGGTTCCATGACTTCCGGGTTGTAGGTCCGGAGTTCCTCGATCGGCAGATCGAAGAGCATGGCACCCCTCTCTTGTGAGGCAATGTTTAGCCATGATCGGCGCTCAACTGCGGCATTCAATCACGCACCGAGCACGATCGGAAACCGTTACTGCTGCGGCGGCAGGATACGGGGTGATGCTCTGTCGGCTAAGTGACAGCACCGTCGGTGTTCCTGGACCCTAGTGGCCGAACACGCGTACTTCCGCGAGCACGGACGGGTTCGAGTCCGTCTTGACGACGGCGACGTACTGCCAAGGACCCGGCGGGAGCGTGCACGCGTAGGTGCTCGCATATGGCAGGGGGGTTGCACCGACCGTGCACGCCGTCGTATAGCCAAGGCTCATGTCTTGATTGTTGGACACCCAGATTGCAAAGTTCGCCCGTTCGGTTGGATAGTCGAAGCCGTCGTTGCGGAACACAATCTGAGCCTGGGTCAAGGTGTACTGCGAGGGGAGGGATACCTCCCACCAGTTTCTGCCACTATTGGCGCTCGCCCAGATTGTGGACGTGCTCCCGTCGGCGGCGTTGCTTGCCGGGTAGCCGGGGGCGTAGACGCTGGAGGCGGCCGCAGACTGTCCTTGAGCGACATTGGTGTCGGCACCGAACACACGAATCTCGGAGAACACAAGTTCGGTTGCGTCGGTCTTGAGGAGTGAGACGTACCGCCAGGTGCCGCCTGGGGCCGGGCAGTCCAGTCGAGACGCATTGGGCAGCGAAATCGTGGGCGATGTGGTGCACGCGATGGTGTACCCGCTGGTGAGGCTCGGGCTGTTGGACACAACGATTTTGAGGTTGGTGGTGTCCGACAGTGCCGGAGATCCGTCAGTGCGAAAGAGAATCTGAACATCGGAGAGTGGATGCGCGGCACCGAGGTCGACTTGCCAGGAGGGCGCGGAATCACCATTGGCGGTAGCCCACACGGTCGAAGCGTTGCCGTCGCTGGAATAGGTCGCCGGATGCCCGGCGAAGGAGCTGGACACCGTCGGGGTCCTGTCCAGTGCGAGGTTCGATGTGGGGCTGCCCCCGTCCAAGCTTAAGAACGCTGGTTCGAGACCTGCTGAGCCGATGCCGGCCTGAGCCGGCGATGGCCAACTGGCGAGGCCTGAGTTGTTGTTTTGAATCGTGTTGGACGGGTCAATACCCGACGCCGGGAATATACCGCCAGCCGTCGCAGCGACGTAGTTGTTCTGAATTGAGTTGTTCTTCGCGGCCGGCGCGCCCGCCTGGACCTGGATCCAATTCGGCGCGTCCCCTCCTACGACGTTGTTCGAGACGGTCCAGTACGACGAGCCGTTGTCCAGGTAGAGTGCGGCATATAGCTGCGAGTCTGACCCGGCGATGTAGTTACCTTTCATTTGCGAACCGGCGGATCCCTGGACGCCGTTAAGATAGATATCGCCGCCATCGGTCAGATTGGACGTCATGACGTCATGCACATAGTTGTTGTTGACCGCGTTATTGACCATGGTGATGGTGTACGGCTCGATACCCCAGCCCCAGCCGAGCGATATTCCACTGTAGGGGGTGTCCCAGACTTCGTTGTGGCTGATGGTCGTGTTCTTTACCCAGCCGGCGAAGATTCCCATGCCGCCGAGGTACTCTTTTGCCACGTCGTAGACCTCGTTGTTGTTGATGACGTCCCCGGATTCGATCGCGGTGGGCTCGGATGCGTTCGGTCCGCCGCCGGTTCCGATCTGGACGCCGGTCGAGGAGATGTCGGTGAACAAGTTCCCGACCACGGTGTTGTTGGTGCCCCCGCCATCGAAGGACAGACCTGCGCCACCTAGGTGGGTGAACGCGTCACCGGAGAAGGTGACGTTCGAACATCCGTGACAGGTCACGTTGCTGGGCAGCATGGCGTCTACGTTCGCGGCTGAGCCGAAGAGATCGTTGGCCTGGAAGTCGAGCACGCCCTGACTGCCAAACGTCCAAGTAGCGTACTCGAACTTAATTCCCTGAAAGGTTAGGTTAATTACCGGACTTGTTGTGGTGCCGTTGATTGTTAGGAGGTTTTGTAGTCCCGGCACGACAACTGTCGCGCTGCTCATGCTCTCTCCGGCGCGCGGCACGTAGTAAATCTTGCTCGCGGTGGGGTCGATGTAGAACTGTCCTGGCTGGCCAAGCAGCGCATAGTTGTTCTGCACCGCGGCAGGCGTGCCGAGGGATAGTTGTGTGTCGGTGGTCGGGTCTGAGGTCTTCCCGTTCGTGCCCAGGGTGAAGCAGGGGCTTTGCATGGTGATGGCTGAGGCGCCGATTGAAGCGGTGGGGCAGATAGAGTCCGCCCAAGCCTCGTTTTGTGACTGTCCGCCTGGGTACACCAAGTCAACATTACCGGTGTTGGTCCATGAGTTCGGCCCGCTCGCCGTGTACGTGTAACCGGTTTTGTCCGCTTTCATGGTCATTGTCCCGAAGACCTGGCTCGTATTCTGGGTGTCGATCCCAGCGCGCACACCGTTCACGTAGATTTGGCGCGTAGTGGCCAAGGCTCCGCTGGGTAGGGGTACCGAATAAATGTGTTTCGTCGAATCGACTTCGGTCCAACTGCCGCTAGGAACGGGCGTTCCGCCGCTGAACACGACGTCCGCTCCCACCGCCGCGGTGTAAGACACCGTGTGCCCGTTCGCCGCCGAATCGGCGGCCGTAAAGGTGAGGGTCGATGCTAGGGGGTAGGTGCCACCGCCGAGCACCACACTGATGTCACCGGTCGCGCCGGGAGCCGATGCCTCGGCCTGAGACTTTGCGGTGCTCAGCGAGCACGGGGAAGCTGAGGTGCAGGCGGTACCGCTCCCTGTCGGGCTCGAATACAGGGTCAACACGGGGGTCGCCGAAGCGGGTCCTGCGCCAAACAGGATGCAGGCCGTCAACAAGGAAACAATACTCACTGCAGCCGTTACTTTCCTGCCCATTCCTTGACTCCTTCGTCCGATTGACACGCTCACTGCAGCGGGCCGGAATGTCTTTCAGCTCAAGCCTTCGGTCATCAAGTGTGGTGGCGCCAGTGCTTACTCGCTAGGACCCGTAGTAGTGACCCGGGAGTACTGGACATTCCAGTCGCGCTCACCCGGGTATCTATGTCGGCTCCTGAGAGCCTCTCAGGAACCAGTCTCATACGCAACAATTGGAATGTCATGAGTACGATTCATGGTCGGTTTATCGTAATCGTATTGGACCTGCCTGTTCGCAGTCTGGCGAAACATTTCGAGCCTGGCCATCTGTGGCTGCTCAAGTACCGCTGGGATGCTCCGCGCGCTGGGTGTGGTGTTCGCCCGGCGGGGCGTGGCCGGGTACGGCGGGTGGTGCTGGGTCTTCAGGTTCGGGGACGCAACCCTTCCGGAGGATGTTGGGCGAGTTTCAGCCAGGTGTCGATGACGGTGTCGGGTTGAGGGACATGCTGTCGATGTGTTGGTCCAGGAGCCAGGTGGCCAGGTCGGGGTGATCACTCGGGCCCTGGCCGCAGATACCTACGTATTTCCCGCGGGCTTTGCAGGCCGTGATGGCCGCCGAGAGCATGTATTTGACGGCGGGATCGCGTTCGTCGAACCCAGCTGCGACCAGTGCGGAATCCCGGTCGAGGCCGAGGGTGAGTTGGGTCATGTCGTTGGAGCCGATGGAGAACCCGTCGAAGTGGTCCAGGAATTGGTCGGCGATGACGGCGTTCGACGGTATTTCGCACATCATGATCACCTCGAGCCCGTTCTCGCCGCGGCGCAATCCGTGGCGGCCGAGCAGTTCGATGACACCGGCGGCCTCGGTCACCGTTCGGACGAACGGGATCATGATCTTGACGTTGGTCAGGCCCATGGTGTCCCGGACGTAGCGTAGGGCTTCGCATTCCATGGCGAAGCATTCGGCGAAATCGGGTGAGAGATAGCGGGAGGCACCGCGGTAGCCGAGCATCGGGTTTTCTTCGTGCGGTTCGTAGAGTTCCCCTCCGAGCAGGTTCGCGTACTCGTTGGATTTGAAGTCCGACATGCGGACGATGACCGGGTTCGGCGCGAATGCGGCAGCGATGGTGGCGACCCCCTCAACGGCCCGTTGGACGAAGAATTCGCGGGGTCCGGCGTAGGCGGCGATCCGTTCGTGGATCTGGCCGCGTAACGGTTGCGCCAACGTGGCGTGATCCAGCAGAGCTTTGGGGTGGATGCCGATCTGCCGGTTGATGATGAACTCGAGCCTGGCAAGCCCTACCCCTGCGTTGGGCAGTTGCGCGAAAGTGAAGGCCTGTTCGGGGGTTCCGACGTTCATCATGACCTTGAGTGGGATGTCGGGCATGGAGTCGAGGGTGGTCTCCTCGATGTGGAACGGCAGGATACCCGTGTAGACGTACCCGGTGTCCCCCTCGGCGCAGGACACTGTCACTGCTTGCCCGTTGCTCAGTTCGCGGGTGGCGGTGCCGGTGCCGACGACGGCGGGGATGCCCAGTTCGCGAGCGATGATCGCCGCGTGGCAGGTCCGTCCACCGCGGTTGGTGACGATCGCCGAAGCGCGTTTCATGATCGGTTCCCAGTCGGCGTCGGTCATGTCCGCGACCAGGACATCACCGGGGGTGAAGGTGTGCATCTGCTCGACCGACTCCAGGATGTGGACGTTGCCGGCGCCGATCTTCTGGCCGATTGCTCGACCCTCGATCAGCGTCGCAGAGTGCTGGTCAAGTCGGAACCGGCGGGTGGCACCGACGGCCTGCCGGGACTGCACCGTTTCGGGCCGGGCCTGAAGGATGTAGATCCGTCCGTCATGGCCGTCCTTGCACCATTCGATGTCCATCGGCCGGCCGTAATGCTTCTCGATCGTGACAGCCTGCCGGGCCAGCTCGGTCACCTCGGCGTCGGTCAGGGACAACACCCGGCGGTCTGGCGCGGGAACTTCGATGAATTCGGTGGTCCGCCCCACAGTCCGGTCACTGGTGTACACCATTTTCAGGGCTTTGCTGCCGACGGCCCGCTTCAGAATCGCCGGTCGGTTTGCCTCCAAAGCCGGCTTGTAGACGTAGAACTCGTCGGGGTTCACGGCGCCCTGGACCACCCCTTCCCCCAGCCCGTAGGAGGAGGTGATGAAAACCGCATCGGTGAAACCTGATTCGGTGTCCATGGTGAACATGACCCCGGCCGCGCCGATGTCCGACCGGACCATCCGCTGTACTCCGGCAGAGAGCGCTACGGCATCATGGTCGAACTGGTGATGCACCCGGTAGGCGATGGCCCGGTCGTTGTAGAGGGACGCGAACACCTCCTTGATCGCCCGCAACACCTGATCGATACCGCGGATATTCAGGAACGTTTCCTGCTGCCCGGCGAACGAGGCGTCCGGCAGATCCTCCGCGGTGGCGCTGGACCGTAAGGCGAAGGACATCTCATCGTCGTCCCCGGCCAACCTCTGGTACGCCGTCCGGATGTCCGCCTCGAGATCGGTGGGCAGCGGCTGGTCGATCAGCCAGTTGCGCAGCCGATCCCCGACGACGGTCAACTGCTGGACGTCGTCGGTGTCCAACCCGGCCAGTTCCGCAGTGATCCTCTGGGCCAGGCCGGTGGTGCCGATGAACCGGCGGTATGCCTCCGCGGTGGTGGCAAAACCGTCCGGAACGGCCACCCCCGCAGCAGACAGGTGCGACACCATCTCGCCCAGGGACGAGTTCTTCCCGCCGACCTGCTCCAGGTCGGCCATCCCGATCTCGGCGAACCACTTGACATTGTGAACAGTCAGATCCTGGGTCATGGGTGGTCCTCACAGGCTGCGGGGGCGGGTGGACATCTTCTGCAGGATGACGGTGGACATCTCCTCCACCGACTTGGCGGACGAGTTGATCACCGGGATGCGATGGGCAGCGAACAGGGCCTCGGCCCGGCGCAACTCGTAGGTGCACTGCTCGAGCGACGCGTACTTCGAATGCGGGCGACGTTCCTGCCGCACCTGGCGCAGCCGCGCGGGCGTGCTGACCATCCCGAAGCATCGATCGCGTAGATCCCGGATCGGACGGGGCAGCTCGGACCTGACGAGGTCCTCATCCACCAAGGGATAGTTAGCAACGAAAACCCCATGCTGCAGCGCCAGGTACATGGTCGTCGGGGTCTTTCCGCAACGCGACGGCGCGACCAGGATGACATCGGCCTTCGCCAGCGCGCGCATACTCTGCCCGTCGTCGTGCTCGATCGCATACTCCACCGCCTGCATCCGCATGTTGTACCGCTGGATGTCACCGACGCCGTGCAGACGGGCCGGCAACCGCATCCCCGGCGAACCGAGGATACTTTCCACCCGGGACATGTGCATGTCGAAGAAGTCGATGATAGGACAGCGCGATTTCTGCAATTCCAGGCGGATCTCATCCACAGCCGCGGTCGTGAACGCCAATGGGGTCACCGGACCGTCCATCGCCGCATCCAGGACCCCTACCACCTCCCGAGCCTCGGCGACCGTCGAGATGAAGGGAATCAACTTCCGCTCGAACAACAGATGCGGAAACTGGATCAGCAACGCGTTACCCAACGTCTCCGCGCTGATTCCCGTGCTGTCGGACAGGAAGAACACCGGCACCACCGGCTGCGTCGATCTCGGAGCCACCACGGTTGGGCATCCTCTCGTCGGTCGAATTTGTCGGATAGGCGTGGCGGACTGTTTGTCAGCAGAGTGTCGTACTGCGGCGCGGAGATCAGCCGGCGGTCAGGGCGTCCTCATCCTGGATCTGGGCGGGAACTCGTCACCGCGGGAGCCCAGGTCTGGCGACCAGGTGGCCGCGTACCGAATATCGGATACTACTGCGGCACAACGGCTTCGCACGTGACGCACCTGAGGTCTGTGCCACTATCTGACCGCCGCTCGCAGTCGGTCGAGACCGTGGGACAGGTGGGCGCGCATGGCATCCGCGGCCGTGTGGGCGTCGCCCTGTCCAATGGCGTCCGCGATTTGACGATGCTCGTCCCAGGCTGTCTCGCCTGCCCCGTGTTGCTTGTAGCCTGTATATAAACGCATTCGGGTCAAGTTGGTAGCCAGATTTTCCATGATCACCTTGTTTCCAGCTGCGTTTGCGATCGCTAGGTGAAAGTCGCCATCTCTGAGGCCGATCAATTCCTGTGCGTCTGAAGACTTGAGCAGGGTTTGTATTTGGCCGGCCTCGCAGAGTGAATCAAGGTCCGCGACCAGTCCTGCCGAGGTCCGGCGGGCGGCTCTGGCCGCGTTTGTCGGCTCGATCAGGAGCCGGTAGTCGTAAAGTTCGGCAATGGTCTGAGAGTCGAGAAGTTGCGATGCAGTGAAACCTCGGTACGGCTCCTTGGTCACCAGCCCGTCAGCTTCCAGACGAGCAAGGGCCTGCCGAACCGGCGTGTTGGACACATGCAGGTCCCGCGCCAACCGATCGAGATTCAGCCTGGCCCCAGGTGCGATGCGGTGCGAACGGAGACTCTGCTTGAGGATCTCGTAGACATCGTCGGCGAGCACACTGCGCTGCGGCACGGGTGGGAGCAGCGGCAGCTCGTAGCCGTGTCCGTCGGGACTGCGGGAGAAAACGGTCATCACAGGGCTACTCCGATGGAAGACGTGATCGCAGGGGGTTTTGGCGAGATCGTGCTTGAACTCGGGTGATTCTTGACACCATCGCTTGTCCGCTTCCACCATATATAGATCGTGTCCGAAGTTTCTAGTGTCGAACTTCGGACATGGGACTCGAATATCCCTCGCAAAGGAGCGACATGAGATCTGCAAGGTTGTTTGCCCACTCACGATGGGTCCGGGCGTCAGCCTTGATCGCATGCGCCGCCGTATCGATCACCGCGTGCAGCTCCTCGTCCACCGCATCGTCGGACGTCTCCAGTGGAGCAGCGGCGAACTCGAGTCAGTCACAGACCAACGCCTCGAGTCAGCCGGTGGCGGCCCCATCGACTGCTTCGATGCGCGATCTCACTGCCCCGGTGTTGGTGTGGACCGACTCCACTCGGCTCCCTGCGTTCAAGGCTTTCCAGAAGGCGAACCCGGCGGCCAACGTCAAGATCGTGGTCATCGACCCGGCAGCGATGCTCAGTAAGATCCAGCTGGCCAACCGGGCGGGTTCGGGGTGGCCGGACGTTATTTTTGATTCCACCCCCAGTGATGTGGCTTCGCTGGCAAGCCCATTGTTCAATTATGCCGAGCCGCTGAACACCCTGGTGCCGCAATCGGTGCAGGACAATTTCGCTACCCACAACGCAGCCTGCACCATCGGCGGAAAATTGTACTGCCTGCAAAATGACCTGGCGCAGGACGTGATCTGGTACAACAAGCCCCTGATGGCCAAATTCGGATACCAGGTCCCCACCACGTGGGCCGACTACCAGGCGCTGGGCGACAAGGTGGCCACGGACCATCCAGGCTATGTCATCGGGGCGGCGGGCTCCTCGGGCGTGTACTACGACTACCTGTGGAGCAGCGGTTGCCCACTGCAGACCGTGACCAGCAGCACCCAGGTCACGATCAATACCAAGGACCCGAAATGCACCCGGGTGGCCTCGATGCTCGATCCACTGTTGGCCAACGGCTCAGTATCTCGGTTGAGTCCGTTCGACCCGGCAATGAACAAGCTGGCCAAGGCCAACAAGGTTCTCATGCTGCCGGCGGCGTCCTGGTTCGGCGCCTTCATCTTCAAGGCGACCACCGCCTTTGCCTACCCCAACGGGCAGATCGCGGCGGCCCCGATGCCCAGTTGGCCAGGTGAGAGCACCAACTTCTCCGGTGCACAGGGCGGCGGTATCTATGTCGTCTCCGCGCATGCTGTGAATAAGGCTGGCGCCGTCGCGGTGGCCCAGTTCGCCGCCACCAGCCAGACGTATCAGGCGACTGCCCCCACCTACCCGGCCTACATTCCGGCCGCGCAGAAGTGGCTGACCTCAGTCAAGACTGACCCGTTCTACGCCGAAGATCCCTCCGCCGTCCTGGTTGCTGCCGCCGGCAAAATCAATCCGGCCGAAGGCCCCACCCGGTACCCGATGGAGGGGCCGCTGGACTCGACGGTAGTCGCGGCAATCACCGGCGGAGCAACGACCGCGTCGGCGCTGCCCGGGCTGCAGACCCAGCTATCTGGCTTGGCCCAGTCCGCCGGGTATGCCGTCTCGCCGTAGTCACAGCGGTGTCCGGCCGAGCGCAGCGGCTCGGTGAAGATTGGCAACAACGGACCGTTGGTGGGGCCGGTCCCAAAGCCCGCCCCACCAACGAGCGCCACGACACAAGGACAGGCCGTATGTCAGGTACCAACCGAAATACCCTGCGTCGCAACGCGACAGGGTGGCTGTTCTCCACGCCGTACGTACTGCTGCTGGTCGCATTCGGGCTGATCCCGGCCGGGTTTGCGGTCTACGAGTCGCTCCATACCGCGGCCGCACCGACCAAGCTCAGCACCGGAAACTACGTGTTGGTCTTTCACGACTTCAGATTCTGGCCGGCAATCGGCAACGTCCTGACCTTCATGGTCATCTGGATCCCGGTGATGGTGATCGGAACTCTGCTACTAGCGCTGCTTCTGCATGAGCGGGTCGGGCGTCTCAGTGGCCTGATGCGGTTGATCTACTTCCTGCCTGGCGCCGTCACGGGATCGGCCGCGGTCATGCTCTGGTATTTCATGCTAAGTCCAGAGCTGAGCCCATTCGCTCCCGCCCTTCGCCGACTGGGAATGATCACCAACAACGACATGTTCACCGCCGGGCACCTGGCTCCGATCTTCGCCCTAGTTGCGTTCTTCACCGGGGTCGGTCAGTGGATCGTCATCATGTTCGGTGCCCTCCAGGCGATCCCGGTAGATGTCCTGGAGGCGGCACACATTGACGGGGCCGGCGCGATCCGCACCAGCTTGTCCATCAAGCTCCCCATGGTGGCCAAGTACATCGCGTACATGATCATCCTTTCCTTCGCGTTCGCGTTGCAGATATTTGTGGAGCCGCAGTTGTTCTTCTCGATTACCCACGCGGGTTCGTCTTGGTGGTCGTTGAACCAGCTCGGCTACTCCTTCGCCTTCCAGCAGGGCGATTTCGGGCAGGCGGCGGCCGTCTCCGTGGTCTTGCTGGTCGCCTCGGCCATTGCTGCGCTCGTACTGGTATTTGGTACCAGCTTCTTCGACACCGAGGCTGATTCATGACAACGACATCCAGGTCGCGACACACCGACCCTGCGGCCAGCCCGGAAGTATCGCCGCGACCGGCGCGGCGATCTCACCGTTCGGTGTCACCGCTGGCGCTGTTGCGGCTTTTCGTCCTGTTCGGTTTCGCCCTTTTCTGCCTGGTACCGCTGGTATGGCTGGTACTGGCACCATCCAAGACCGACAATCAACTGACCAACAATGCCCCACTGTCCTTCGGTTCCTTCAGTCGGATAGGCCAGTCCTGGCAACACCTGATCGACTATAACAACGGCGTGATTTACCGATGGATGCTCAACTCGGTCTACTACACCATCGTTCCACTGATCATCACCGTGACGGTCGCGCTACTGGCTGCGTTTGCGTTGGCGACAATGCGCTTCGCGGGACGCAAGGTCATACTCACTGCCACACTGTTGGCAATGGTCATCCCGGCGACGGCGGTAGTATTGCCATTATTCCTGGAGATCAACGCCTTCCACCTCACCAACACGGCGGCATCGGTGATACTACCGGCATCGTTCTTCCCGTTCGGGGTGTACCTGGCCTTCATCTACTTCGCGACCTCGTTGCCAAAGGAACTGCTCGAAGCCGCACGAATCGATGGATGCTCGGAGTTCCGGGTGTTTTTCAGCATCGCATTACCACTGGCGAAGCCACTGATCGCATTGTTGACGTTTTTCAGCTTTGTCGCCAACTGGAGCAACTACTTCCTTCCCTACGTGATGCTCTCGGACGACAGCAAATACAACCTACCGGTGGGGCTTGGCTCACTGATCGCCGGGACTCCTGCCTTGAACCCCAGCGGCGGTGGCAGCGTCTTGCCGATCACCTATCCCGAGGCGGCGATGGCCGGACTCATCGTCGTCGTCCCTGTCGCGGTGATCTTCCTATTTTTCCAGCGGTTCCTCGTTCGCGGCATTCTTTCAGGTTCAGCTAAAGGCTGATGAACCACCCATTCCTTGGAGCAGATCTATGAAGATCGTCGCAGTCGACGTCCAGCTCATCAACCAGCCCGCTGTCACTCCCAGCTTCCGGTGGCGCGACGGCCTGCCCGGCTCCGACGGTCCGAACGTGGGCGCTCAACTGACGCTGACGACCGACGACGGCGTGGAAGGCTACGCCCTTTGCCGGCGCGGAACAATCTTCGCAGACCTGGTGCAACGACGCATCCGCGACGAACTGCTCGGGGTCGACCCGCTGCGCCGGGAATGGCTCTGGCACCGTATGTGGGAACTTGACCGCATCGAGAGTTTTCCGACCTATGCGATGGGGATCGTGGACATCGCCCTGTGGGATATCGCCGGAAAAGTGGCCGGGCTGCCCGTGCACGAGCTGATCGGCTCCTACCGAGACGCGATCCCCGCATACGCATCGACCGTCACCTTCGGCAGCGTGGAGGAATATCTCGACGTCGCCGACCAGTGCCTGGCGCTTGGATACCCGGCCATCAAGCTCCACGCCTGGGGCGACCCTCGACGCGATGCGCAGCTGTGCACTGCACTGCGCGAGCACGTCGGTGATGCGGTGCCCCTGATGTACGACGGATCAGCAGGGTTCGACCTGCTCGATGCCGTCTACCTCGGCCGCGCCCTGGCCGAGGCGAACTACCTCTGGTACGAGGAGCCCATGCGGGAATTCAGCATCGATGCCTACCGCAGGTTGGCCGAACGGACCCAAGTGCCACTACTGGTCGCAGAGACCAGCGCCGGAGCACACATGAACACCGCCGATTTCATCGCCTCGGGCTGCGCAACCGCAGTGCGGACCAGTAGCGGCCTCAAAGGCGGAATCACCGGTGCCCTCCGGATCGCCCACCTGGCCGATGCCCACCTTCTCCGGGCGGAAGTTCACGGTGGGGGCGCAGCCAACGCGCATCTATGCATGGCGATTCCGAACACCACCTACTACGAAAGTCTGGTGGATTCCAACCCGGTGCGGCGCGCCCCGGAGGTCGATGCGAACGGACTAGTCCACGCACCCACCGCACCCGGCATCGGACATGACCTGTCCTGAAACGGCGACGCGACAGATCACCAGCGTGATCTGCCGTCCCGCCCGAGGGCTCCCGATATCGGCGCCACAGTCGCCACTCATCCAAAGTCCCCCCTGTACTCCGCAGCTGTCCTGCCCTCGGAAGAGGACACGCTCGGCTGACGACCCACTAATTCTCGAAGGAGCCCTCTATGAGCAAGGTGATGCGCCTGGAAACTGTGGATCTGCGGTTTCCGACATCGCGGTACCTCGCCGGTTCCGATGCCATGAATCCCGACCCTGACTATTCGGCGGCCTATCTGACCATCCACACCGACGACGGCGAGCGCGGTGATGGTTTCGTTTTCACCATAGGCCGCGGCAACGACGTCCAGGTCGGCGCGATCCAGGCCTTGGCCCCCTGGGTGGAGGGCCTGGATGTGGCCGAGGCGGTCAATGACCTCGGCGGGTTTTCCCGCCGGCTCGTCTACGACTCCCAGCTGCGCTGGCTGGGCCCGGAGAAGGGCATCATGCACATGGCCATCGGAGCGGTGATCAATGCCATGTGGGATCTGGCTGCACGTCGGGTCGGCCTGCCACTGTGGCGTTTCCTGGCCCAGATGCCCGTCGCGCAGATCGTCGACCTGATCGACTTCCGCTACCTCACCGACGCGATGACGCCCAGCGCGGCGACCGATCTGCTGCTTCATGCCGCGCCGGGGCGCGCCGCGCGGACGGCGGCGCTGCGCGCTGATGGCTATCCGGCTTACACGACAGAGCCCGGCTGGCTCGGGTATTCCGATGACAAGCTGGTTCGTCTGGCCAAGGAAGCGGTGGCCGACGGCTTCCGCCAGATCAAGCTCAAGGTCGGCGACAATCTGGCCGATGATCTTCGCCGGGTCAAACTTGCCCGCGAGACCGTCGGACTAGATGTCCGGATAGCTCTCGATGCCAACCAGCGGTGGGACGTGGCCACTGCCACCGAATGGATGAAACAGCTTGCACCGTATCAACCCTGGTGGATCGAGGAGCCCACTTCACCGGATGACATCCTGGCCCACGCCGCGATCCGCCGGAACATCGCGCCGATCAAAGTGGCCACGGGTGAGCACGCCGCGAACCGGGTGATCTTCAAGCAGCTTCTGCAAGCGGGATCGATCGACGTTTTGCAGCTGGATGCGACACGCGTCAGCGGTGTCAACGAAAACGTCGCGATCCTGCTGTTGGCCGCGCAATTCGGTGTTCCGGTGTGCCCTCATGCTGGCGGCGTGGGTTTGTGCGAGCTGGTGCAGCACCTGTCCATGTTCGATTTCGTGGCGGTCTCCGGTTCACAGCAAGATCGCATGATCGAGCACGCCGCTCACCTGCACGAACATTTTCTACATCCGGCCATCGTGCGCCGCGGCGCCTACCGCGCGCCGGAGGCGCCCGGATTCTCCGCGCAGATCCATGCGCAAAGCATCTCCCAGTACCGGTATCCCGAGGGCTCCGAGTGGGGACAGCCATGAACACCTTCGATGGACTGAGCGCACTCGTGACCGGCGGTGCCTCGGGCATCGGCCTGGCGATTGCCAGCAGGTTGACGGCCGGCGGTGCCCGCGTTGCGTGCCTGGACCTCAACCCCCACGGCCTCCCGGCCCACCTGATGGGAATTGGCGCTGACATTGCCAACGATGCATCGGTGATCACCGCAGTCGCGCAGGCCCAGCAGCAACTGGGTGGCATCGACATTGTCATCAACAACGCCGGCATCGCCGCCCAAGGGACCATTGACAGCAATGATGACGCGGAGTGGCTGCGTGTCCTGGACGTCAACGTCGTCGGGCTGGTCCGCGTGAGCCGTGCCGCGTTGCCGGCACTGCGTAAATCCAGCCGGGCCGCGATCGTCAACATTGCCTCGATCGCGGCCACCGCCGGTCTGCAGGACCGGGTCCTGTACTCGGCCAGCAAAGGCGCCGTGGTGGCGCTGACCCGCGCGATGGCCGCTGACCTACTGGTCGAGGGCATCCGGGTGAACGCCGTCAATCCCGGCACCGCAGACACCCCATGGATTGCCCGGCTGCTCAGCAATGCAACCGACCCTGCTTCCGAACGGGCCGCTCTGGCGGCCCGTCAACCCCAAGGTCGGCTCGTGCGCGCCGACGAAGTCGCTGAAGCCGTCGCCTACCTCGCCTCACCCCTGGCCGCATCGACCACCGGGGCCACAATCGACGTCGATGGCGGCATGAGCGGGCTACGACTACGACCACGGTCATGACCAGTCGCTGGCGGCGCATCGATGATTAAGCCCATACCGCGCTCGATGGTACGCAAGCCACCGTCTCGACTAAGACTCAGCGCCATCTGTGCCCAATCCCACCACGCACTCCACCGTCCCGAACTACCACGTCTTCTGGCAGGACGGTGCGACGCTGGCTGGAATCGACAGGCTGAGGCTCCGATTAATTTCAGCGCTGGCGGTTCCGACCGAATGGATTGTGGAGCTTGCTACCTGAATCCATGAATGGAATCCACCGTCCACGCCTGGTCCGCACCGACTCACCGGCTGATCGAGAAATCGAAGGAAGTTCATGCTCAAATTCATGCGACTGGGCGCCGCGGGCGCCGAACGACCCATGCTGCTCGACGAGGGCGGTGTACTGCACGATCTGTCGAGCCTGACCGCCGATATCGACGGGGTGTTCCTGGCCGCGGGCGGGTTGGAAACGGCAGCGCAAGCGTTGGCCGCCGGCAGTCTCCCGGTGATCCAGGACCCCGCCGACGGCTCCGGCCTACGCATCGGGGCCCCGATCGCGCGGCCACCGACGGTCATCTGCATCGGTATGAACTACGTCGCGCACGCAGCTGAATCCGGTTCGGCCCCGCCAACCCGGACGGTGATCTTCTTCAAGCACCCGAACACCGTCGTCGGCCCGTTCGATACCGTCCTGATCCCGCCGGGCTCGATAAAGACGGATTGGGAAGTCGAACTCGCCGTCGTGATCGGCACCCGTGCCCGCTACTTGGCCTCCCCGGCCCAGGCGTTGGCGCACGTCGCCGGGTTTGCGGTCTCCAACGATGTCTCCGAACGCGAATCCCAGATCGAGATCTCCGGCGGCCAATGGAGCGAAGGCAAAAGCAGCGAGACATTCAACCCACTCGGGCCGTGGCTGGTGCCAACCTCGCAGGTCGGGGACGGGTCCGGGTCCGGGCTTGGCATCCGATCATTCGTCAACGGCAGACCGCGGCAGGAATCAACCACTACCGATCTCATCTTCTCAGTCGCCCACATCGTCTACGAGCTAAGCCAGTACATGGTGCTGGAGCCTGGAGACCTGATCAACACCGGCACCCCGCAGGGCGTCGCGCTGTCGGGCCGATTCCCGTACCTGGTGCCCGGTGACCTCGTCGAGTGTGAGATCGACGGACTGGGCCGCCAGCAGCAACAGCTCCAGCAGGGCCGGTCATGAATCAACTCGCCAACCCTGCCACCCGGCCGTTCGGACGCGGCGGCCTCCGCGTCGGCGCCTACGGATTCGGCGTCGCACCACTTGCCAACCTCGGCCACGAAGTCGACGATGCGGTGGCGCGAGAAACCCTCGAGGCAGCCTGGGCTACCGGGGTTCGCTACTACGACACCGCCCCGCACTACGGGCTCGGGCTCGGCGAGCGGCGCCTGGGCGAGTTCCTGGCGACCAAGCCCCGCGAGGAGTTCATCCTGTCCACCAAGGTGGGCCGGCTACTGGTGGAAAACCCCCGCGGGCCGCAGCCCGATTCGGGGGGCTTCGCCGTGCAGTCTTCACTGATCAGAAGGTTCGACTACAGCGCGGCCGGTGTCCGGCAATCGCTGCACGAAAGCCTTGAACGGCTCGGATTGGACCGCATCGACGTGGTCTTTGTGCACGACCCCGACGATCACTACGCCAGGCATTTGATGGCGCGTTTCCGGCGCTGGACCAGCTGCGAGGTTCAGGCGTCATCACCTCCTACGGCGCAGGTATGAACCAGAGCGCCATGCTGGCCGACTTCGTGCGCAACACCGACCTTGACATCGTGATGTGCGCGGGCCGTTACACCCTGCTCGAGCAGGGCGCGCTTGAGGACCTGCTACCGGCCGCAGCATCCGCAAACGTCTCGGTCGTGGCCGCCGCAGTCTTCAATTCTGGCCTCCTGGCCCGCAACCGGCCAACCGCCAACGCGACGTATGACTACGCCCCCGCGCCGCCGAAGATACTGGCCAGGGTCAACGCGATCGCCGACCTGTGCCAGAGCCACGGCGTGGCACTTCCCGCAGCCGCCCTGCAGTTCACACTCGCACATCCAGCCGTGGCGACGGTGTGCACGGGCGCGCGAACCGCCTCACAAGTTGAGCGCAACGCAGCGCTTTTCGATGTCGACATCCCGGCAGCGCTGTGGAGCGATCTTGCCGACGCTGGCATGATCCACCCTGACGGGCCGCGACCGAAAGAAAACACTAAATGATTGTGACGTCAGCGGACCTCGTCCGTTCCGCTGTTTTCGCACACGACCCGCAGTTTCTCTGGCGCGGCGGGGCGCGGGGGCGCTCCCCCGGTGAAATGCGCACACCGCGCACTCGGCCGACTCCTTCCTCCCTAAAGCCGAAGGGCACCGGCCGGGGGGCGCGAACTGTCATCTCCTCAGCTCCATCAGCTACCCCACCCAGTACGTGTTGCTCATCGACTCCAAGCCTGTGCTACGACCCGTCGACGTCGCTCGCGCAGGAAACCGAGAAACCCAAGGCTGCGGGTGACGGCTTCCCTCAGGCTGCACCTTGGAGCAGGGATGGCTGTGCATATGCCCCTTCGGCTCCCGGCCTTTGTGTGGTTTACGAACGGGAATGCGATCATCGCCGCCACCACGGAAATGCTGTAAGCGACAACACGAAGTGAACAACATGAAACGGATCGCCTCAGTTATCGGCCTGTCACCCGAAAGTATCGAGCAATACGAGGCCCTGCATTCGGATGTGTGGCCTGGGGTGCTTACCCGTCTGAGTGAAAGCAATATTACGAACTATTCGATCTACCGCTACGGCGAGCTGCTGTTTTCCTACTTCGAATATATTGGTGACAACTATGACGCCGACATGGCGGCGACCGCGGCCGACCCGACCACGCAACAGTGGTGGGCAGTGTGCAAGCCCCTCCAACGCCCGGTGGATGACCGCGCCGAGGGCGAATGGTGGAAGGTCATCCCCGAACTGTTCCACCATGACTGATGGCCGCCGGCCCGAAGGCGGGGGCCGGCCGGGGCGCCCGGCCCCCTGCAGATGAACCCGCTGACGTAACTGCTGGTAGACCAGTCAATGCCGGTGGTGTGGGAACAACATCGGACCCTCTCACTAACCTCGGACCCATTAAAATTGTCGATCAACAGTCGCTTTACAGGCGGGTGTTCAGCCAGCGCAGAAGGTAGTCACAGCGTTCGCGCTTCGATAAGTCGTCAAGCGCCGCCCGACAAGGAGTGAGAATGCGTAACCTCTACCAGCCCGCGCAGATGATCGACACCCACCAGCACTTCTGGATCCCATCCGAGCGCAGGTACCAGTGGCTTGACGATGCGGGGCCGCCCCTCAACGCGGACTTCGGTCCGCAGGATGTGGCCGTAGATGTCGCCGCTTCAGGCGTCACGGCGATCATGCTGGTCCAGGCAGCCGACACCTACGACGACACCTTCTACATGCTCTCGGTCGCCTCCGGCGAACCGGCGGTGAAGGGCGTTGTCGGATGGGTTCCGCTCGACCGTCCCCGCGAGGCAGAAGCGGCGCTCGACCTCTACCTCGCATCGCCGACCGTCCGCGGCGTCCGGACTCTCAACCACACCTACGACGACCCCCGCTGGCTGCTGCGTAGCGATGTGACAGAAAGCATCTCGCTCCTCGCCCCCCGCGGGCTCACCCTCGACGTGGTCAGCACCACACCCGAGCACCTCATCACCATCGCAGAATTAGCGGGGCGGCATCTGGGACTCACCATCATCATCGACCACCTCGCCAAACCCGACATCGCCGGAAAGTCTTGGGAGCCGTGGGCGACACTCTTGGCGGACGCCGCAGTCCACCAGAACGTAAACGTCAAACTCTCGGGCCTGAACACCGTCTCCGCACCCGGCTGGACTTGGCAGGACTGGACCCCCTACGTTAACCATGCACTCGCCCACTTTGGTTCCTCCCGCCTGATGCTCGGCAGCGACTGGCCGGTCTCCACGCTCGCCGGGGACTTTCAGAGCGTCTGGCGGGCCCAACGCGAGGTCATCTCGGGCTTGAGCCACGACGAACAGGACGAGATCCTCTTTCGCACCGCGCTCCGCGTGTACTCATTGAACGTCTCAGCATGACTCCCAACTGCGAGAATATCGCGGGCTCACTGCCGTGGATCGGGTAGTCCGGCGGTCTGAATCCGCCTTCTTTGGAGTGACCTGGCGATGTAGTGTTGACCCGCACTGACGGTGCGGATCGTTCCGTCGTTGTGGATGCCGATGTTCGGGTGTGGAAATGGCCCCGCTCGGCGTTGCGAGCGGGGCCATTGTCTTCGTGGTGACGGGTTCGTCGGTGGGATGGCGGTCGGGTGGTCGGCGGTCAGTCGTGGCCGGATTCGTTGATGGCGGTGCGGGCAGCTTTCTCGTCGACGATCGCCTGGTTCTTGGCGAATGCGGCCATCAACGCGTTGACGGACAGGTTGTTCACCGCCCTGGGGTGGCCGCGGGCCGCGTTGTGGATCAGGGTGACGGCGTCGCCGGAGAACAGGGTGTCGGTGCGGCCGGCGATGCCGCAGTGATGGGCAATGTAGGCGGCGGTGTCGGCCGGGGTCATCCCGGGCAGTGCGTAGCGGACCTGGATCCGCTGATCCAACGCGGCGAGCACGCCCAGGCGCAGTCGTTGCCGCAGGGTGGGTTGGCCGACGAGCAGGGCCGCGAACGGCGCCCCGGAATCCATGTCGTGGTTGGTCAACATGCGGATCGCCTCGAGTTGCGGGTTGTCCAACAGGTGCGCCTCGTCTATGACGACGACCGGTGTGCGGCCCCGTTCGGCGTGTTCGGCCGCCAGCGCCCGGGCGGCCTGCGGAGCCAAGGTTGCCGTATAGAAACTTGGCACGTGTCCCAGGGCGGAGACGATGTGGTGCAACATCCCTCGCACTCCGACGGAGGGGTTCGGCAGGTAGATCACCACGTGCCGGGAGGTGTCCAGTGCGGCGGCGGCGGCTCGGATCGCGACGGTCTTCCCAGCGCCGACCTCCCCGGTGATGACGCCCAATGCGTGTTGCTCCACGCACCAGGTGATCCTGGCGACGGCCTCGCCGTGTCCGGCGTGGCGGTGGAGCATTTGCGGGGCCAGGTCCCGCCCGAACGGCATCCTGGTGAACCCGTAGTGCGCCTGCAACCGGTCGATGCTCACGAGGCCACCCGACTTGCATCGCCTGAATCGCTTGCGGTGAAACAGTTGTCGTCGACGATCAGGTCCGTCAACGCCAGTTGCCCCGGAACCTGCCCGTCGGCAACACTTCCCGTGGCGTCCGTGGCGTCCGTCGCCTCTGGTGGGTTGTCGGATCCGTAGAGGGCGTGGAATCCGATGCGTTGATCATCGCGGATCTGCTGGTGGTGCGCGGCGGCGGTCAACGCCTAATAGTCGATGCCGCTGGACGGCGCGGGCTGCGACTCGACGATTTCGGGTCGGGCTTTGGGGTGGGTGTGCCGGGTCATCACATGCGGCACCGCCAACCCGTAACTGTTGCGCTCGTGGCGGACCTGCAGTTTGCTCATGTCGAACGGGGAGAACACCAACTCCACCCGCCGCCCAGCCAACACCGCTTCCACCTGGTAGGTGTTGCCGTGCAACGACACCGTCGCCGTCTTGGTGACAGTGCGGTATTCCGACCACAGAAACGCCTCGGTCAGATCCGCGCTCATGGGCATCGCGGCGGTGCGGCCCAGGCGGGTCCAGCCGTCCTCCCACCGTTGCAGCGGGCTCTGCCCGGTCTCGGTGTGCACCCGCCGGTGGTATTCCACCTCCACCCACGCGGTGAACAGCCGGTTCAGTTCCATCAACGCCCCGGCGTGATCCAGTCCAGCTGCGAGCAGGTCCGCCGCGGTGGTGTCGGGAACTTCGACGAGGAACTGCTCCCGCACCGTCCGGAAAAATCGCTCTATCTTCCCGCGTCCCTGCGGGCGGTGCGGGGTCGAATGAACAAGGCGGACAGCAAGTTTCGCGCAAGCCCGCAACAACCACGCATCAACAAAAGCGGACCCGTTGTCGACGTATACCGATCCTGGCACGCCCCGGGCGGCCAACGCCGGATGCAACGCCACCCCCAACCGGACGGTGTCTTCGGAGAATCCGAACCGGTAGCCGACCAGCAGCCGCGAATGATCGTCCAGGAACGCGAACAAATACACTTTCCGGCCGCCGACCTGCGGTCCGTGCAACGCATCGCCGGTCCACCGCTCGTTCGGGTCGCCGGCTTCGAACCGGCCGAACACCTCCCCGCCGACCCCGACCGGCGGGCCCATCAACTGCAGCCGGTGAAAGTGCCGCAGCAACGTCGACTCCGACGGAGCCCATCCCGAGCATGCCCGCAAGATCCGCTGCACCTGCGCCGCAGTCCGGTCCGGGTTTTCCCGCTTCAGCCCGGCGGCCATCTCCAACACCGCGACGTCGGTCCGCGGATCGCTGACCCGCGCAGTGGGGACCAGCTCGTCGAACCCGCCCGCCCGGTAACGGCGGATCCACCGATCCAACGTGTCCCGCGAATACCGCACCGCCGTCCCCGACGGATGCGCATGCTCGGCCGCCGCGATCGACCGGACCAACCGGCCCCGCGCCTTGCTCGACAAACCCGCATCCAACGCCGGGCAGATCAACTGCCACCGGAACAACGCCACCGCCTGCGCCCGGCCCCGCTGCGCCCCCTCCTCACCGCCGCTGGTGCGCCACCCGCCGCTGGCACCGCTGACACCGTTGTTGTTGCCCGTCTCTGCCACAAAGTCCTCCACCTCGATCAGGTGTGCTGCGTCGAAGCTATTGCCGCGCAGTCACCCCCGGGATGCTCCCGCCTCGGCCGGCACCGCGTCAGAGTCAACTGGTGTTGCATCGCCGGCGATCGCTGCGACCGGCCAACCCGGCGACAGAAGCCGACCACCAGAGCCGGCCGAGGCGACCAACGCAAACGACAGCGCACCCGAACCCAGCCCACTTGACAACCTGACCGACAACGACCCGGCCGCCACCGCCACCGCCGCGACCAGATCCGCCCACGCCGACCCCTGCGAGGCCGGGATCCTCACATCCACACCGGCGATCACCGCGTGCTGCAGAAAAACGGTCCGCACCGCCTCGAGCCGCCCGGCCGCCCGGCGCAGCCACCCCCGCACCGTCGA
>JAABUO010001219.1_pt1 | contig 35378 bp, 41 predicted proteins | sample 5559291 | NCBI WGS metagenome assembly JAABUO01 (sample SAMN10711878, study PRJNA513372) | rock metagenome | isolation source: Antarctica rocks | place: Antarctica: Victoria Land, Finger Mt sud
GCTTCGGTGGCGTCAATCGCCAGCACTTCCTCGATTTCTTCGGCCACGCGGTCGGGGTCGGCGGCGGGCAGGTCAATCTTGTTGATGACCGGCACGATTTCCAGTTGACTGTTCAGCGCGAGATTGACGTTCGCCAGCGTCTGCGCTTCGACTCCCTGGGCGGCGTCTACGACTAACACGGCCCCTTCGCAGGCGGCCAGCGACCGCGACACTTCGTAGGTGAAGTCTACATGACCGGGCGTGTCAATCAGGTTTAGCTCATACGTCTGCCCGTCGTGGGCTTTGTAATTGAGCCGCACCGCCGCCATTTTGATTGTGATGCCGCGCTCACGCTCAATATCAAGTGAGTCAAGTAACTGCTCCTGCATGTGCCGCCGCTGCACGGTTCCCGTGAACTCCAGCAGCCGGTCGGCAAGCGTTGACTTGCCGTGGTCAATATGGGCGATGATGCAAAAATTGCGGATATACTTCTGACGATCTTCTAAGTTTTCTGCCATTATGCTTTTATTATACCCGGCACAAGGCGTGGAGAGAAAAAGAGCAGGGAGAGGAAAAACCATCATTGGCGGCGAATAGTGCAGTCTAGCGTTAAGCGAAATTAGCCGCAAAGGACTATAAAAAATGCAGATCAGGAAAATCTATCTCGGCGGCGCACTTCTCGCCGCCGTCTGCCTGCCGGGAATGCGCCCGGCAGCAGCCCAGACTCCCACTGCCGGGTCGCCGGTAAAAGTCGCCTGCGTCGGCGACAGCATCACTGCGGGGGTTGGGGCCAGCGCAGACCAGAACAACTACCCAAGCCTGCTCGCCGACCTGCTGGGGCCAAAATACAGCGTCGCAAACTTTGGCGAAAGTGGGGCGACGCTTCTCAAGAACGGTGACAGTCCCTACTGGCAGCGCGGCAGCTTCGGACGCAGCGCGGCGTTCCTGCCGAACGCAGTCGTCATTCTGCTGGGAACAAACGATTCCAAGCCGCAGAACTGGGCGCATAAACCGGAGTTCGCGGCAGACTACGCCGCCCTGCTGGATTACTACGCTGCCCTGCCGACGCATCCCAAGCTGTTTGCCTGCCTGCCGACGCCCGTCCCGAAGGCAAACTACGGCATCAACGAGCCGGCGGTGCTGGAAGAACTGCCTTTGATTCGCCAGGTTGCGTTGCAGAAGGGCGCGACGATCATCGACGTTCAAAGCCGGGTGCCGAGCGACGCCGCTGATTTCGTGGACGGGGTGCATCCTAACGATGCCGGCTACGTCCTGCTTGCAAGCGCAATTTATCAGGGCATGACCCACGCCCCGGTCATCTTGCCGGCGGCGGACCGGAAGTTCTACGGCAGCCTGACTGTGACACTGACGCCGCCAATCCCAAATGCGGTGATGCGCTATACAACCAACGGAGCCGCGCCGACCCGCACATCGGTCCTCTACAAAGGCCCGCTGACGCTCAAGTACGCGGCGACGCTGAAAGCACAGGCATTTCAGGGAAAGTCGCCGCTCGGTTTGGTGTCAACGGCCACGTTCTCCGAGCTGACGCCTTTGCCCGCAAAGACGCAAACTGTCGGCGCCGAGCCGGGCTTGTCCTACGCCTACTACGAAGCCGCGTTCCAGACCACGGCGGATTTCAGCGGTCTCACGCCGGCGTCCACCGGCACGACCCCCGATTTCAGCCTGACGCCGCGCAAGCGGGATACCAACTTCGGATTGAAGTATGAGGGCTACATCACTGTGCCGGCCACCGGCCTGTACACGTTCGGCACGACCGCCGACGACGGCACGGCGCTTGTCATTGACGGTCAGACCGTGATCGGCAGCAACGGCCCGCACGGAGCGACGGCCGCTTCGGGGCAAATCGCCCTCGCCGCCGGCAGCCATCCGTTCACGCTGTTTTATTTCCAGGACGGCGGTGACTTCAGCCTCAGCGTCACCTGGCAGGGGCCGGGCATCCCGGCTCAGGCCATTCCCGCCGCCGCTCTGTCCCACGCCCGCCCGTGAAGCAAGCGGAGAAAAACTTTATATAAAAATCCCGAAAGGCATGGTACAATACCCCCGGCCCGCAAAAGTGCGGTCACGAGTGCAGCACACTGCACGAATGCGAAACCGGAGAAGTGCCATGCCTTTAGAACTGATCGAGCGGTCTGAGAGCCGCGCCGAGAACATCGCCGAAGCCTTGCACGAGTGCGCCACCTGCCGCCACAAGAGCCGTATCTATCTCAGCGCCCCCACCGGCACGCAGACAGCCGCCGTCTGGCGCTGCGGCAAGCTGTCCCAGAAAACCCAGCGCGAAGTGCTGGTGCAGCCGCAGGAGAACTGCTTTGAGCACCGCAGCCTCAGCGACTATTGGGAGCAGACAGATTTAGTTCTGGTCCGCTAAACACAGCCCTTCATAAGAAACGTGAAGGGCTGTTTTATCATCTTTGTTTTTAAGACACTGTATAAAAAGGTTCCAAGAAGCACTGTCCAGACTCCCCATAGCCCCCAATAATGGGGGAACCGGATTTTAAGATAGGAGCAAGCCGCTCTTTGCTTTGTTCTTCTCCGGTTCCCCCATTATTGGGGGCTAGGGGAATCTTACTGGCTTTCTATACAGTCTCTAAGCCGAAAGCGGGCAGTTAATCTCAATCAAGTTGCCGGCGGGGTCGCGGAAGTGCGCCGTGCGAATGCCCCAATCCGGCCTGTCCGCCGGCTCTGAAACGAGCGTGACACCTCTCGCCCGCAGCACGCCCGCCGCCGCGTCTACGTCGTGCGTCGCCAGAACAACGACCACTGCATCGGAAGCGCTTCCGCCTGCGTCTGCCCCGACGGCTTCGGTCATCAGCTCCCGCTGAAACAGCGCGATTGTCTGGCCGTTTGCATCAAAGTCCGCATAAACTTCGTCTTCCGCGCCGAACGTTGCTGCGAAGCCCAGCACGTCGCGGTAAAAGCGGAAACACACGGGGAAATCCGAAACAAGCAGGCGAATATGGGGTGACCGGAACATGGATGTTCTCCTTTGCGAGCGGCGGCAAACTTATGTTTGCCTGACTTATTCTAGCATAGGAAAAGCAAGCTGTCAAGCACTTTGAGCAAGGGGAGGCAGCGCCGTCCCACAGGCGACGCAGTGCTGATCCCGGCGCTTTGCTTGGGTTTGACAGTGCGGGCAGAGGCGGACAAACGCGGGCAGGGTAGACGCGCCGCAGTGCGGGCAGAACTGAGCGCCGCGCGACAGCGGCCAGCGCGTCCCGCAGGTCCGGCAGCGGACGCGGGCTGTGCGCGTGTAAATCCAGATCGCTACCGGATCACCCGGCAGTCCAATCACGCTCCCCAGCAGCAGCGCATACGCGCCCTGGGTCGTCCAGCCCAGTCCAATGCCCAGCAGACTGGCATTCGGCGTGCTGAGGTCCGCCACTTCCACATCGGGGATATGGAACTGGTCCAGCAGGCGGTTGATGGACACCGAAAAGTTCATCTGCGCCCCGACAAGCTGAAACTTCACCCGCTCCGGCACCCGCCTTTGCCCCTCGGCGGTCCACTGAAGTACCAGCACTGCCCCGGCGAGGCACAAAATCGGCGAGCGCCGCATCCCGAGAAACACCAGCACGGCGACAGACAGGCACAGCCCGCCCCACAGAAACACAATCCCCGGCAGATTGATTTCAATGTTGTGAAACACTCGAAACGTCGCCCACGGCGAAAGCGTCCCGGCCACGATGCCTGCCGCGCCGCCAAGCGTCAGCAGCAACGCGAGAGCATTTCTAAGGCGCGAGAGGATAGGGGGCAGGGTAGAAATCATGTCAGCAGATGCACACTCACCGTCGGCGCATTGCGGGCCGCTTGGTTTGGAACGCCCCGGTCAAACGTAAGCAGGCGCGTTGGATAAGTCAGCGACAATTCTTCCGCCAGTGCAATGTAAATCGCATCGGCAGAACGGCTGGCTCCGTATCCCGTGCAGATTTGGTCGGCACGAAGGATTAGCGAAGCGTCACCATTTGGCGGCGGCTCAACATTCTTCATCAGCGCCTCAAAGTCCAAAATCGCCTGCCGATATTCTGTCGGCGTCAGCAAGGCGTTCGTGAGCTGATTACGAAGTGCATAAAGCGTCTCCGAGACGATGACGCCCGGCGCAAAAAAGACATAGCCGCGGCTTGTATATTGGGCGAGTGTTGATTTGGCCTTTACCTCAGTCGCGGCTTCTTTTGCGGAAACTGAAATTGCGACATTGGCATCTAAAACAACCGTGCCTTTAATCGTGAGTGGGTTCCATGCCATAAAGCGGTCCTGTCCTTCCCTGACGTACAATTTCTACGCTATTTCCAAGTGTTTGCCGCCGGTCTTTTTGCCTGGCTTCAATCTCCTGCAATGCGGCCAGCATTCCTTCGTTGGGTGGTCCAACAACTGGAATGTCCATTTCCAATGCTTCCGGTTCCACAATCACCGTCAAGCGCTTGCCGGCTAGCTCATCGGCATGAGCCGCGATTTCTTCCCAGGTGCCTTCTAAAACTTGCTGTGCCATTTGGGTTTTCTCCTAACACTATCATACCTGCCAATGATGGTTTATGTAATCGGCGTAGTTTTGGTACTGCGCCCGGTGCGTGAGATAGTCTGCGTAGCCGCGAAAATGGAAGTCCCAATAACCTACTTGCTCTTCGTATTTTTCTGCTGCGCCGCGCTTCTGCACGACCTCGCGGAAAAGCGCCAAGTAGTCTAGCCACTTTTGACACTCTGCCGCTGTCGCGGCAGTGTTTCCATTGAGAACACCCGCAGGTACTTCATGGACGGCATAATCAAACTGGTCCGATAGCTGTTGGATGAGCAAGTCATGCGTGTGGGTATTGTCTGGGTCTTGCCGAAATGCTGCCGTGAGCAAAGCGATTGGCGAGCGCGAATAAGTCAGATCAATGAGCTTTTTCGATGGGGGCATGTTCCAGAAATGCAGATGGAAATAGGCCAGCCAGCGCCCGGCATTCTCTTCCCCTTTTTCGTAAGCCGCGACGAGATATGGGCCAACGACACCGGCGAAAAGCGGTTCTCGCAGCGGCAGTTTCTCCCCGGCATCCGCCACCTGGCGGCAGAATGTTTCGGCGAAATTGTGCCGTTGTTCTTCGGAGCCTTCCTGAAGCGCTTGAACAAACTCGGCCAGAGCCGCAAGGAGGCGCTTTCGATGGCCTGACGCTGCGGCAGAAAGATATTGCTGCCAAAGAAGGGCTTCGCTTGGGCCGAGAGTTTGTGCCAGAACATCGTCCATAGGTCACTTTTCAGACAATGCGCGGCGGAGGAAGCCGTCGGCGTGAGTAAGGCGGGTTTGGGCGTCGGCGGCGGTGATGCCGAGCTGGAGCATGAGAATGGCGAGCTTGGCGGAGCCGTTAGCCTGAAGGAGCGCAGCTTCGGCGCGTTCGGGGGCGGCGCGGGTGACCTGGCGGATGATGCGGACGGCGCGGGCCTGGAGCTTTTTGTTGGAGGCCTGAACGTCTACCATTAAATTGCCGTAGGTCTTGCCGATCTCGATCATCGCGCCGGTCGAAATCATGTTCAGCACCATCTTCTGCGCCGTGCCGCTCTTGAGGCGGGTGGACCCGGCGAGGATTTCGGGGCCGACCACGGGGGTGATGGTGAGGGCGGCGATGGCTTCGACCTCGGAAGGGCGGTTGTTGGTCAAAGCAATCGCGAACGCGCCGCGCTTGACGGCCTGGCGCAGTGCGCCTAAAACAAACGGTGCCTGGCCCGAGGCGCTGATGCCGACAACCGTGTCGCGCCCGCTCACGTCGGCGTCAATAATCGCTGCCGCGCCGAGGTCCGGGTCGTCTTCCGCGCCTTCGACGGCCTGGAACATGGCACCGGGACCACCGGCAATCAGGCCGACGACCATGCCAGGCGGGACGCCGAACGTCGGCGGGCATTCGGCGGCATCCAGAACGCCAAGCCGTCCGCTGGTGCCTGCGCCGAGGTAGATCAGGCGTCCGCCGGCCCGGAGCGACGCGGCGGCCCGCTGGACGGCGCGGGTGATGTGCGGGATTTCGAGGGCCACGGCGGCGGCAATTTGGGCGTCCTCGGCGTTCATCAGCCGCAGGCGGCTTTCGGTATCCAGCGCGTCAATATCCGCGAGTTCCGGGTTGATGGCTTCAGTCGTCAGCGCTTCGGTTTTGGTGGGCGTGTCTGTTTTGAGCATGGGGAACCGGCCTTTTAGGGTAACGTGTTACATAAATATAACACGACAACATATAATGCGAATAAACTACAATGCAAATGAGGTGCGATGAACTATGCCGACTTATGGCTACGAATGCCTTTCCTGCGACAACCAATTTGAGGTCTTCCAAAGCATCAAAGACGATGCTTTGACATCGTGCAGCGAGTGCGGCGGCACGCTCCGCAAGCGGATTTACCCGGTCGGCATCTCGTTCAAGGGGTCCGGCTTCTATGTCAATGACTACGCCGCAAAGCCGGCGGGCAGTTCCGGCTCGCCTGGTAGCGGCGAAGCGCCTGCCGAGCCGGCCAAAACGGATGCAAAGACGGAGACGACGGATGCCGCGCCGAAGGGTGAGACAAAGAGCGAAAGCAAGCCTGAAGCGAAAGCAGAAGCCAAGCCGGAGGCAAAGACGCCGGCTGCGGCATAGCGGAACAGCTTTTGTTGGCATTGCCACATAGATCCAAAACCAGGCGATGAAGAACCATGTCCTGAATGAAACGGCTATGGGACCTGCGGCCAAAAACTGCGCCTTACATCAGATCTGCACTGGCTCGCGCCCAGTTTCCGCGTCTGGCTGGAAACGATTGTCAGCGATTTGGAAACGGAACGCCTGGTGTGGAACGAGGAATTGGGAAGCTGCGAGTATCCTAAAGAAGCGTGAAGCCGTCAAAGAACCCCGCCATGAATGGGCTGGCTGTCCCCCTGCTGCACCAGGCAAAAAAACGCTTGACATTTCCGGCAACCTGTGTTAAAGTAGCGTGTACCCGTTTTTCCGCACGTTTCCGTATCCTTTTCCGCACACTTAGTAGACCGTCTGCTGCCCAGACGCCAATCCACCACTCTACACTCTGCCTGGAGGCCATGATGAACCTTTCGATGACGGACGCTTTTCGAAGCAACTCGGCCAAAGCCGGCGCTGCCGCCGTGCTGGCTGCGACGCTTGGCGTGAGCCTGCTCGGCCCGCACCGCGCCTATGCCGCGCCCCATGTTCAGCTTGCCGCCGCCGGGGCGAACGATCTCGGCGTCACCATTCTCAGCCCGGATCCGCATGTGCCGCTGGCTGGGGTCAAGCCGGTCGAAGTCTCGGCGTTCTATCAGGGCAGCCCGGCAAACCAGATTATCGCCATTGAACTGTTTGTTGACGGCGCAAAGGCGGCAACTAAGACGCTGGACGCACCGGAAACACGGGGCGTTGTCTCGTTTTTAATTGACGCTGGGGCAATCTCGGCGGGTTCCCACACCATTGTGATTCGCGCGACGGCTGCCGACCAGGAAGTGCAGTCGGCCAAAAGCCAGTTCACGTTTAACGGTATGGACACCAATGCCGTGCCGCTTGCCGTACCCAGCCCCATCGGCCCCCACTTGACGCAGCCGACCGATCCGGCGCTGTCGTCCGGCCTGCCGCCCACCCTGCGCCTCCTCAGCCCGACCCCGGACGGCCGGGTCCAGGGCGTGATCACCCTGCGCGTCGAAGCCTCCGACCCGAGCGGCAAAGCGCCGTATGTGTCGCTGTTTATTGACAAGACGTTTAAGACGCTCCGCAACTACGCGCCGTATGAGTTTGAGTGGGACACCACGGCGTACTCCAACGGCTACCATACGATTGAAGCGTATGGCTACAGCGACAGCACAGCCAATGTCGGTCATGCCAAGACCCTGCGGCTGTATGTGAATAACCCCGGCGGCGAGACCGGCATCCGCCATGACCTCCTTGATGCCGCTCCCGTCGTCAAAGCGATCCGGCCAGTCCGGCGCATCCCCACGACGCGCATCCGGCCGCTGATTGCCCGGCCCGCCGCGGTGAAGCCGGCGCGTGTCGCAGCCCTGCCACGTATCGCTTCCGAGAAGCCGCTGCCGCCCGCCCAGATCGCCTCGCTTCTGCCCCGCCACGCCTCGTCTACCCGCGAAATCGTTCAGCAGCTTGCTTCTGGGGCCGGCTCGCTCCGCGGCAGCTTAGACTTTGCGCCGGAGCTGTCCAAGCCGTTCGCCGCCGAACAGCCCGCTCCCGCGCCGCACCCAGCCCGCGTCCGCAGCTTCAAGCCGCTTCGGACGGCTGATAAGACGATAGTCGCCCGCCCCGCTTCGGACCTGGAAGCGCAGGCGCTGCTGGCTCAAACTCCGGCCCGGACCGGCAGCAAAGCGCGGCTGCCGCAGATTGCGTCCATCCGGCTGCCGGGCAGCGACCTGGCGTCGCCGTTTGTCGCCCTGCCGCACGCCCCCATGCTGTCCGCGCCCGCGGCAAAGACGACCCTGCGCCCGGTGGTTCACGCGCCGCTGAAGATGCATGCGCTGCATGTGCATCTGCCGGTCGGCATGATGAGCGAGCTGCTGCGGGCCGCCGGCCAGCGCACCCTGCTGTTCAACCACTCGACCGTCACGATGGACCGGCCGCTGATCGCCCAGAACCGGGTCCTGTTTGGCCCCCTGCGCCAGATCTTCGAGCAGGGCGGCGGCACGCTGACCTGGCAGTCCAGGACCGGCACCGTCCGGGCGAAAAGCGCGACCAAAGACATTCTGCTGACGCTGGGCAACAGGCAGGCCCAGGTCAATGCCAAGCCGGTCACTCTGGACGGCAAGCCATACCTGCTGATGGGCCGAACCATGGTCCCCCTGTCGTTTATCGCGGTTGCCATGGATGCCAATGTCCAGTTCGACGCCGCCACAGGTCATCTGCTGGTCACCAGCCGCAAGTAGCGCCCGGCGTATCGCTGCAACAGGAAACAACCCCGCACCGAATGGCGCGGGGTTTTTCAGTTCGTGCGTACAGGAAGCGGACACTGCTGCAAGGAACCGCGCCGTTCACGGCATGGTTCTATGCCGGAAATTGTTTTGTCATTCTGTTCCCTCGCGCCGGGTTTTGTCTGGTATAATAGGCAATCTTCACGCTGACTGCCATTCGCTGACCACAGGAGACTGCTTTTGACCGCTCGCGCTTCGTATTTTGCTTGTCCGTTTTTTGCTTTAGCGTGCCTCGCCGCGCCGCTTCTTGTGTCTGGCTGCGGCCATCACTCTCAAACGGCGTCGCTGCATGCTCCCGCCGGCAATGTGTTTCGCTACCCTATCAAAACAGCCCCGACGACGTTTGATCCGGCGCTGGTACAGGACGGGGACACGATTGACGTGCTGCAGCAGGTCTTTGAGGGCCTGGTACAGTGGTCGCCGGATAACAAGATTGTGCCCTGTTTAGCCGAGAAGTGGGACGTCAGCCCCAATGGCCTGACTTACACGTTCCACCTGCGCCCCGGCGTGAGGTTCCAGGACGGCGCTCCCGTCACGGCCTCCGACGTGCTGTACTCCATGCAGCGCTGTTTAGACCCCAAGCTCGGCTCCTCCGTTGCGCTGAACTATCTCGGGGACATCCAGGGCGCGAAAGAGATGAACAGCGGCAAGGCGGCAGCTTTAAGCGGCGTCAAAGTCGTTGACCCGCAGACAGTCGCAATTACGATCACGAAGCCCAAAGCCTACTGGATTGACACGCTGACCTATCCGACTGCCTATGTTGTGTCTCAGGCCGAAGCCAAACCCGGCACCCCGCTGACTGCCGATGACGACGCGAAAGGCGCGGGAACCGGCGCGTTCAAGCTGGCCGCCTATGTGCCCGACTCCAAAGTTACCTTGGCCGCGAACACGACCTACTGGGGCGGTGCGCCGAAGCTTGCGGGCATTGAGCGTCCGGTCATCATTGACGCCGGCACGCGCCACGACGAATACGTGCGCGGCGACGTGGACATGCTGCAATTCGAGTCTCCGGGCGATCTGGACAACGACTCGAAAGACCCGGTCCTGAAAGACCAAGTCAAGCTGTTCAAACGCGCCTCGACCTATTACATCGGCCTGAACCAGAAGGCTTTTCCAGTGTTCGCGGATGTCCGGGTCCGGCAGGCGCTGGCGTATGCGACTGATAAGCAAAAGATTGTTCAGGTTGTGTTCGCCGGCAAGCGCGACGCCGCGCAGGACATTCTCGCCGAAGGCATTCCCGGCTTTGACCCGAAGTTCCAGGGCCTGCCGTATGACCCTGCGAAAGCCAAAGCGCTGCTCGCCGCCGCCGGCCACGCGGGCGGCGCGGGCCTGCCGCCGGTCCCGCTGGCGTACCGGCAGGGCCAGCCCGAGCTGGAGAAGACCGTGGTCTTGCTTCAGCAAATGTGGAGCGACAGCTTAGGCGTTCAAGTCAAGCCGCAGGTGACCGAGTGGGGCGCGATGCTGGACCGCGAAGACAAGAACGATCTGGAGTGCTACCATATTCGCTGGGCCGCCGATTATTTGGACCCGCAGGACTATTACAGTGTCCTGCTGCGCTCGGGCGGCCCCGAAAACCATGTCGTGTATGCCAATCCCAAGTTCGATGCTCTTTGCGATGCCGCTGATGTTTCGCAGAAGCCCGCCCAGCGGGCCGCGCTGTACCGGCAGGCGGCAAAGATTGCCGCCGATGAAGTGCCGATGATCCCGCTGTACTACCAGCAGGACGTCGAGCTGGTCAAGCCGTATGTGTCTGGTTTGGATGACGGTTTAATGGGCCATCTTCCGTACAAGCATCTGACGCTTAGTCACTGAGGACTAGCAAAGATACAGGCAATGCCGGGGTTGTAAAAACCCCGGCAGGAAATGTCCTTCGGACACGGAAAATACGATGTGGGTCTGACATCTTCGTCCGCAGGACGCCTCTTTGCCGGGGTTTTCTACAACCCCGGCTCTACTAACTACTTACTCACCCTCGCAGCGTTGCGAACAGAAAAGGCCAATTCTTGTCGCATCTTCGTTTTTCGCTTGCTTGCTCATCGTTTCTGACTGCTCTTGCTCTTCTAACCGGCTGCGGACACCACAATAATGCCGCGTCTGGTGGCGGGGGGAATGTCCTGCGCGTTGCCATGGCAACTGCGCCGGTCACGTTTGACCCGGCGATGGCCCAGGACGTCGAGACTAACCAGATGCTCTCGCAGGCGTATGAGGGCCTGGTCCAGTATGACTCCAGCAACAAAGTCGTGCCGTGTTTGGCGGATCACTGGGACATCAGCCCCGACGGCCTGACTTACACGTTCCACCTGCGCCCAAACGCTAGGTTCCAGAACGGAATGCCCGTGACCGCAGGCGACGTTGCCTACTCCCTGCTGCGGACGCTCAGCCCCAAGCTGTCGTCTCCCGTCGCGCCGGAATACATGAACGACATCAAAGGCGCGATGGACGTTTACAATGGCAAAGCGACCGCTTTAAGCGGCGTCAAAGTTATTGACCCGCAGACAGTCGCGATTACGATCACGAAGCCGAAAGCCTACTGGATTGACACGCTGACCTACCCGACCGGCTGGGTGGAATGCAAAGCGATTGCCCAAAAAGAAGGCACCAGCCCGCTCACCGACGCCGACGCCGAGGCGGGCGCAGGCACCGGCGCGTTCAAAGTCACGCGCTTTGTCAAAGACCAGGAAGTAGACTTTGACGCCAATCCAAGCTACTGGGGCGGTGCGCCGAAGATTTCCGGGCTGGCGATGCCGGTCATCCTGAACGCCGGCACCCGCCATGAAGAGTTTGCAGCAGGCAAGATTGACCTCATGCGCGGCCTCGGCGTCGGCGATTTACAAGCGGACAAGACTGACCCGGCCCTGAAATCTGCGGTGAAGATCTGGCCCCGCGCCGGCATCACCTATTTTGCGCTCAATGAGGCTGTCTATGCGCCGTTCAAAGACCCGCGTGTCCGGGCAGCATTTGCGTATGCGACCGACAAGCAGAAGATTTTTGATGTCGTGACGCAGGGTGTTTACCCGGTCGCGCCCGACATCCTGCCTGCGGGTATTCCCGGCTCCGACCCCCACTTCAAAGACCTTCCGTATGACCCGGCAAAAGCCAAAACGCTGCTTGCCGCCGCCGGTTATCCCGGCGGCCGCGGCCTGCCGCCCCTGGAAGTCTATGCGACAGAAAAAGTCCCGCTCACGCAGAAGACCATGGACATCCTGCGCCAGATGTACGCGCAGCTAGGCGTCACCGTCAACGAGCGTCAGATGGAGCAAGGCTCTTTGATCGCGGCTGTTGACAAGAACACGTCCGTGCCGAGCTTTGTGTTCGGCTGGTACGCCGATTATTTAGATCCGCAGGACTTTTACAGCCTCCTGCTGTCGTCGCATAGCGCGGAGAACCACACCGGCTACTCCGACCCGCAGTTTGACGCCCTCTGCGCCCGCGCCGACATTGAGCGCAACCCGGCAAGGCGCACGGCTTTATACCAGCAGGCCGCCCAAATCGCCGCCGCCGCGCCGCCGCGCATCCCCTTATACTATGCCGTTGACCCGGAGCTAATCAACAGCCGTGTTCACGGCATTGACGACTGCTTGATGGGGCATTTGCCTTACAAGAATGTGACGCTGAAGTGAAAACGCCTCCCAGCCCCCAATAATGGGGGAGCCAGAGTAAGAAAAGAGCAAGCCTTTCTGCGTTCCTGTCATGTTCCCCCATTATTGCGGGCTAGGGGGTCTTCTAAAAACACTATGGCACGATTTTTAATACAGCGCATCGCACTGGCCCTGCTTTCGATCTGGGCCGTCTGCACCATCACGTTCTTTATCGCGTTCCTCGCGCCCGGCGACCCCGCTGAGCTTGCGGCGGGGCAGCACTCCGACCCGGCGACGCTGGCCCATATCCGGCATGAGTTCGGGCTGGACAAGCCGCCGCTGGAACGCTACGGCCTCTACTTGTGGGACGCGGCGCATGGAGATTTAGGCAAATCGTACTACACACGCGAGCCGGTGACAGCGTTTTTGAAGCGCGGCTTGCCGAACACGGCAATTCTCGCGACGGCGGCGATTTTGCTGTCTCTTCTTGTCGGCATTCCTATCGGCCTGCTGGCCGCGCTGAAGCCGAACACGTTTCTGGACCGCATTCTCATGGCAACGGTCTTAGTCGGGGTGACGTTGCCGAGCTTTGTCTTAGCGCCGGTGTTGATTTTGATCTTTGCCCTGAAGCTTGGCTGGCTGCCGGTGGCAGGGTGGGGCGACCCGGAGTATCTTGTCCTGCCGGCGGTTGTGCTGGCCGCACGGCCTGCCGCGCTGATTGCCCGGATGACGCGGGCATCCATGCTGGAAACGCTGCGTCAGGACTATATCCGCACCGCCCGCGCTAAAGGGCTGGCCCCAATGACGGTGCTGGTCAAGCACGCCTTGAAGAATGCGTTCCTGCCGGTGCTGACGACGACCGGCGTTTCGTTTGGCTATCTGCTTTCGGGGTCGTTTGTCGTGGAAACTATTTTTACCGTGCCGGGCGTCGGAGCCGCGTCTATTAACTCCCTGTTCCAGCGCGACTACTCGCTGATTCAGGGAACAACGCTGCTGCTGGCAACGATTTTTGTGGTCACGAATCTTATTATTGACCTGCTGTATGCGGCGCTTGACCCGCGCGTCAAGGCACTGGAAGGGGCGTAGGCATGAGCGTAGTTTTAGAGCAGGAACGCGAAGAGCTGATGGAGCTGGGCGCAGCCGGCCCAAGCCAGAGCCGCCTGGTCTGGCGGCAATTGCTTCGCAATCCTTTAGCCGCCGCCAGCCTCGTTGTCCTGACGGTAATCGTCCTGATGGCGATCTTCTACCCGTTAGTGTCGCCATACCGCTACGATCATCAGACGACTGACTACAGCGCACCGGCGTCGGCTCGGCACTGGCTGGGAACCGATGACTCCGGGTACGACACGCTGACGCGGCTGGCCGTTGGGGCGCGAATCTCGCTGGTGGTCGGGGTCGGCGTGGAAGCGATTGTCTTGTTTGTCGGAGGCCTAGTGGGTTTAGTCGCCGGCTTCTACGGCAAGTGGCTGGATGCCGGGCTGATGCGCCTGACCGACATGATGTTCGCGTTTCCGGACATTCTGCTCGCCATTCTCATCATGGCGATCAAAGGCCCGAGCTTGTTCAACATCTTCATTGCCCTCGGCATCACCGGCTGGCCCGGTTTGGCGCGTCTCATCCGGGGGCAGGCGCTGTCCCTGCGCGGGCGGGAATATGTGGAAGCGGCGCGGGCTTTAGGCGTCCCGAACAGCCGGATCATCCTGCGCCATATCCTGCCGAACTTGCTGTCGCCGATTATCGTTGCCGCGACCATTGACATCGCCGGCATTATCATTGCCGAAGCGACGCTGTCATTTTTGGGTATCGGCGTTCAGGACCCCATGCCAAGCTGGGGCAAGATGATCTCCGTGCCGCTGGAGTCCGGCTATTACCGCTCGCACCCGGAGCTTGTCATCTACCCTGCGCTATGCCTGTCGCTGACCGTGCTGGCCTTGAACTTTCTCGGTGACGCCCTGCGTGATGCGCTTGACCCGCGCTCCGAGAAGTCCGCGTAACTACTTATGCCAACCGTCAACGGCATTATTGAGTCCGCGCTGTACGTCGGCGACTTGGAAGTCTCCGGCTCCTTCTACGAGATCGTCTTCGGCTTCCGGCAGCTTATGGCCGAAGACCGAATGCGGGCGTACAGCGTGTCAGGCCAACAAGTCCTGCTGCTGTTCCGGCGCGGCGGTTCCACGCACCCCTCCCCGATGCACGGCGGCCTGATCCCGCCGCACGACGGCCACGGCACCCAGCACCTCGCGTTCGCCATCTCCCCCGAAGCAATGGCTCCCTGGCGCGAGCACCTGTTGTCTCACGGCATCGCCATTGAAAGCGAGCTGAACTGCGGCGACGGCAGCCCCGGCGACAGCCTCTACTTCCGCGACCCCGACGGTCACTCCCTCGAACTTATCACCCCCGGCTGCTGGCCGATTTACTGACACCTGTTACTCCGGTGTTTCGTCCCTCATCTCGGAGAAGATGTCGTGAAGCTGTTCGCCGTCATCTTCATACATCGGCACAACAGGATTTATCCGCACAGTTGCTCTCGGCTTGTTCCGGTCCATATCTTCATCATCGGCGTATGTCTGCAAGTAAACGGCGAAGTCTGATTCCTGTTCCATAGGTTGAATGGGCGATGTGCCATCCAGAATGTTGAGCAGATGGAACAAACAGAGATCAAGAGAGTCCTCTATAACCCTCTCAATCTGTTCCTGGTCAGCCGGCTGCAACGACCGAAACCAGCGCGATCTTTCAACTAAATCGGCAGGTGGTTCGCCGCCGGGTGGTCCATCCTGGAGTCCCTCAATGACATCGGGAACGATGCCCTCAAGACAGTGCTTTATGAGCATGTCAACGAAACGTCTTCCTGCTTCCTGCTGAGGCAAAGGTTCTTTTTCCATGTGCTTGAAGCGACGTTATAGATCTTTCGTCGTCAGGCCGGTTTGCTTGGAGATACGAGATAGCATCGCTGGCCCAATGGTAACGCCGTCGTGGAAAGCCCAGGCGTAATCAGGCCAGCCGTCTCGCTCTAAAACTCGGTGAGAACCGCCGCTATCGCGCTTAACGCGCCAGCCGATACGTAGTAAAGCCGCAAAAACACGTCTTGCCTGGGTAGAGGGCCATTGGCTCATTAGGTTTTCTTAAGCCGCTACGGAAAAAACTTTGGGAAGCACATCTACCATCTGCGGTAGGCTTTCCCCATGCTCAATTCGATCCGCGATGACCCGCAGGGCCAAGACCTGGGCATTGGCGACTGCCTGCTGGCGTGTTTGTCCGTAGGCAAGTACGCCGGGCAATTCGGGGACTTCGCTAAGCCAGCGGCCATCTTCTTCTTGTTCTACTTCAATGAGGAGCTGCATTTGCATTCTGCCTTTACGGGCCGATGGGGGAGATGAAGGCGGGGTAGCCTTTTTTCTGGAGGTCGCCGGCGGCTTTGTCGGCCCCGTTCTTGGAGCGGTACGCGCCGACCTGGACTTTGTAGACTAGGCGGTCACCGTCGCGTTCGCTGCGGGTGCTGGCGCTAAAGCCCTGGCTGCGGAGGCTGTCAGCGATGCTGCGAGCGTTGCTTTCATCGGTGTATGCGCCGGTCTGGACCCGGAACTGGACTTTCGTGGCGTCGGTCTGGGTTCGGTTATCCTGGGCGTGGTCGCTCGGCGTCTTGCCGCCTTGCTGGCCCCCATCGGGGTTGGAAGCGCCGGAGGGGGGCGTGTTCATATGCTCGAAGTCTGGGTCTGCGGGAGCAGGCGGCGGGCTGACCGGTGTGGGCGTTGTGGGGCTGGGTGTGCCATTCGTGGCATTGTCTGGCGTACCGGGCGTCGGCGTACCGGCATCGCCGGCAGGAGTGCGGGTGGTGTCGGTTGTCTTTGATTCGCTTGCCGCAGGCTTGGGAGTGACCGACGCGGCTTCCTGGGTGGCTTCCGGGTCAGCTGCCGGCGTGGTCACCGGCGGGGTGACGCGGCGGATGATCGGCTGGCTTTCTTCTTCAATCGTGATATACGGCGCACCGGGAGCAGTGTAGTTGCCGTTGGTCGTGCGCGGATGAACGGCAGGCGGCGCAAGAGTTGGGGAGGGAGTCAGAGTCGTGGACACGGGCGGCTGGGCAGGCTGGACGCCTGGGTGCGCGTCCCGAAGGCCGCCGAATAAGTAGCCGATGGTGACGCTGCCGACGATCACGGCGGCCCCGACACCGATGCCTTTTAATACTCCGCTGGATTGACTGCGTGCCACAACAAGGGTTCCTTTGCGCTTTCTTTACTATACGCCGCGCCGGGGCATTTTGTCAAGTGAGAAATAGTCTTAAAGAGCGTCGTTCTTAAAGAGCGTCGTTCTTAAAGAACTCGATCACTTCGCCGTCCAGACCGACCACAAAAGCCAGCCGGACCGGCACTGCGGAGTCGCCGTCAAGGACAACGTCTTGAGGCGCGGATTGGGACCGCGCTCCGGCAGCGATGGCGCGGGCATAGGCAGCATCTACGTCCGGGGTGCGGAGGGCCAGATGCAGCAGTGCGCCTTCGGGGGCATCGTCGCCGGCAGGGCGCTTGCTGCCGGCAAAGACTTCCAAATAGTTGCCATCGCCGGTGTCCAGCATCGCCGCCCGGCCGTCGCCTTCGCCCCAGCCGAACCGGCGCACAAAGCCGAAGCCGTCCTGATACAGGAGGAGTGCTGCGTCGAAATCGCGAACGCGCAGAGCGACGTGATGAAATCCAGGGCTTGTCTTCATGGAAAGAGTATACCCATAGAGAACTTTGTCTTGACATCCGGCACGGGTGCTGTGTATAATACACACACAACTAAATTAAGTGATTTTGCGAAACGGCGATGACGAAGAAGAGTACGCCGCGAGGAACCCATACAGAGAGCCGGCAGTGCTGAGAGCCGGCAGGGGAGACGCGGCGGAACATGGCTTCCGAGCCGGCAGTGGGAACGGTGTTTGGCGAAAGTGCCGAACACCCAGTAGTGCTGTCCGGGAGGCTCCCGTGACTGGGCCAGGGTCGAAAGAGCGCACTCATCTGTGCACCACTTGCACCCGACAAGGCGTCCTGCCGTGAGGCGGGCGTGAAGCAAGGTGGTACCACGAGGGCAAAATGCCTTTCGTCCTTGACACAAGTTGATCTGTGCGGGGCGAACGGCTTTTTTTATGCTTGAAGTGGAGAGTTTTTGATGCCAAAAGTGCTGGGACTGAAGTGCCGCGAGTGCGGCCAAACGTATGACAAAGCGCCGGTCCATGTCTGCGAGCTATGCTTCGGACCGCTGGAAGTGCAGTATGACTACGATTTTGGGCCGAAAATCACGCGGGAGCTGATCCAAAGCGGTCCGCTCTCCATGTGGCGCTACGCGGATCTGCTGCCGCTGGACGGTCCCCCAACAGTCGGCAAGCAGGTCGGCTTCACGCCGCTGGTCCGGGCCGACAATTTAGCGCGGGCGCTGGGTTTGGACGAAGTGTATGTCAAAAACGACGCCGTCAGCCACCCAACGCTGTCGTTCAAAGACCGCGTCGTGGCCGTTGCCCTGTCTAAAGCCCGTGAGTTCGGCTTCCAGACGGTCGGCTGCGCGTCCACGGGCAACCTGGCAAACTCCGTCGCCGCCCATGCCGCCGAAGGCGGCTTTGAAGCATATATCTTTATCCCGCATGACTTGGAGCAGGGCAAAGTCGTCGGCACGCTGATCTACGGCGCGACCGTCCTGAGCGTCCAGGGCAACTACGATGAAGTGAACCGGCTGTGCTCGGAAGTCGCCGGCAAGTACGGCTGGGGGCTGGCGAATGTCAACCTGCGCCCGTTCTACGGCGACGGCTCGAAGACGTTCGGCTACGAGATCGCCGAACAATTAGGCTGGAAAGCGCCCCAGCATATCGTCTGCCCATCGGCAGGCGGCTCACTGGTGACGAAGATCTACAAAGCGCTTCAAGAGTTCAGCGCCCTGGGCCTGATTGACGGCGTTCCGACCAAGATGTATGTCGCGCAGGCCACAGGCTGCAACCCGATCTCCACCATGGTCAAAGAGCGGGCGGAGATCATGAAGCCGGTGCGGCCCAACACCATCGCGAAGTCCATCGCCATCGGCAACCCGGCGGACGGCTACTACGCCGCCGAAACCTGCCGCAAGTCCGGCGGCTGGGCCGAAGATGTCACTGATGACGAAGTGGTGGAAGGCATCGAGCTTCTGGCCCGCACCGAAGGCATCTTCACCGAGACCGCCGGCGGCGTGACCGTGGCGACCGCCCGGAAGCTCATCCAGCAGGGGCGCATTCCGAAAGACGAGAGCTTAGTGATCTGCATCACCGGCAACGGCCTGAAGACGATTGACGCGGTTCTGGGTAAGATTGGAAAAACAATCCCCATCCAGCCGTCGCTGGCGTCGCTGGAAGATGCGCTGACAGCCCGCGCCCATGCGCTGCCGGTCAAGACGGTGGAGAAAACGGAAGAGTTAGTGGCGGCATGACCTACCGCCTTGCTTCGCAGGGTCCTTCCTAAAGGAAGGATTAGGATGATTTAGTAAGCCCTCTGCCCCTTATCTTAATCTTCCCTTTAGGGAGGACCCTGCGAAGCAAGGCGGTAGGTCAGTCTTAGAAACAAAAAACCATGAGAGCGTATCGTGAAAATCTCGCGCCCGACGAAGAAGCGCGTTACCAGGAAATGCGGAAGGCCGACGCCGAGTCGCCCCGCCAGTTTGTCAATTTTGCGTTCTATAAGCTCGACCCGCTGTTTCGGCGCGAGCTGTCCGAAGCCGAGCGCAGCGACGCCGCGTGTGAGCTGGCATCAGTTGTGGAAGAAGCCAGGTCGCGCTTCTTAATCTACCCGTTCAGTACCCTCGGCATCCGGCCCGAGTGCGACTTCATGCTGTGGCGCGTCTCGTACCGCATCGAAGACTTTGAGGAGATGACGGCGGCCCTGCTCCGGACGCGCATGGGCCAGTATCTGTCCACGCCGTATTCGTACCTAGCCATGACCAAAACGTCTGTCTACGTAGACGAGCATGACTTTGAGTACCGCGAAACTCCGGGGCGCAAGCAGATTGTGATTGGCGGCGGCAAATATGTGTTCGTCTACCCGTTTATCAAGACCCGCGCCTGGTACAGATTGACCGAAGACGAGCGGCGGCGGGCGATGCGTGAGCATATTCTGGTCGGCCACGATTACCCGAGCATCAAGCTGAACACGACCTACTCTTTTGGTTTGGACGATCAGGAGTTTGTGGTCGCATTTGAGAGTGATTACCCGCAGGACTTTTTGGATTTAGTGCACCGGCTCCGCGAAAGCGAGGCGAGCGCCTACACCGAGCGCGACGTGCCGGTTTTTACCTGTTTGCGGCAGGACATCGAGACAATTCTCAAGCACACCGGCGGCGTGAAGTAAAACAGCATAAGCAAACAGCGCAAATGAGGAGGAACAAACGTGGCAAGACAACTCGCTGCTGGGTGTGGCCTGATTTTTCTGCTTCTCCTGAACGACCCGGCTTCAGCGCAGTTTGCCGGGGGCGGTCAGGCAGGAGCCGGTCAGGTAGGGGCCGCCCCGCCGGCTCCGGTGCGGAAGACAATCGAGGATGACGGGATCTCCGCCTACACCATCACCGACCTCGGCACATTGCCGGACAGCGCAGCGGCATCAGTCGCGACTGCCGCCACTCCCCGGCCTGGATACACTGGCAGCCTGAGTCTGTGGGCGGCATCAACGCTCGCGGCGATGTCGCGCTGAACTTCGTGCGAACGGCCGGCGGAAAACGGATCGGTATCTACTCCGCCGGGACTGGGAAATGTGTGGTGCTGTCACTGCCGGTGGCGGCTCCGCAATCGCAGTTCCGAGCTATAGGACTAGCCGACAGCGGCGAGGTGCTGGGGGCGACCGACAGCGCCGGCAGCATCACCGGGCCGCTTCATCCCATTTTTTGGAAGAAGACAGGACCGCCGGACATCTTTGACGAAAAAGACGATAATAACCGGCCGCAGACCGGCGACTCAGTGACAGTGAACGCGCTCAGCCCCAATGGCCTCTACACTGCTGGAAGCATCTTTTTCAATGGGGTAGGTCCCACCCTGGCTTATTGGGAAAGCGGCACACTGCATCATACGGACCCACTGGGACAAGGTATGTTTCAGTCCTGGGGCGTCAGCAGCTCTGGTGAAGTGGTCGGTGTCGCCGCCCCGCCATACGATGACGCGCATCCCCTCACGACCAGCATTGCGTTTCAATGGGTGAGTGGCAGTTTGCAGCCTCTCAGCCCCGCTCTCGCCGGAGCCAACTGCGGGGCGCGAGCCGTGAATGCTGGAGGCGATGTGGCCGGCTGGTCGGAAACACTGGACGTCATGGTCGTGCATCGGAAAGGCGTTCATGCCGTTCTTTGGAAGAATAGCCAAGTCAAAGACCTAGGGACACTGGGCGGCGCCAGCAGCACTGCCACTGCCATAAATGACGCTGGGCAGATCGTGGGGTATGCGGAAGCAGGGCCTAATGGGCCGGGTCAGGCGTTTCTGTGGGAAAGCGGCAAGATGCGAAGCCTAGCATCGCTGATCCCGCCCAGCACTGGCTGGACGCTGGGAGAAGCACAGGTCAATTACGGCGGCGAAGGATTTTTGGTCATCAACGCACGAGGGCAGATCGCTGGGGTGGGGCGGCGGGACAGTCAGCCCCATGCGTTTCTGCTGACACCCCGTGCTTTGATCGGAAAGAAGTAACTCAAGGAGATTATTATCTATGGCAGTCAGCGTTTTAGTGCCAACCCCACTGCGAAATCTAACGCAGGGGAAAGACACGGTGGAAGTGGAAGCGGCGCATGTGACCGCACTCGTGGAGGCGCTGGAAGCGCAGTATCCCGGCATGGGCGGACGCCTGCGGGGCGAGGACGGTACGCTGCGCCGGTTCATCAACATCTATGTCAACGATGAAGATATTCGCTTCCTGAGCGGCGCGGAAACACCGCTCAAAGATGGCGACCAGGTCTCTATTGTCCCGGCCATTGCTGGCGGATCAAGCTTGGGAGGACTTTAACCTATGGCCGTCGAGCGCTTTAATCTCACGTTTAATAATTTGATGCAAAACCAGCCGATTGTCTACAATCTGGGCAAAAAGTACCGGCTGATTACGGTCATTGAAAAGGCTAACGTCTCGGAAGAAGCCGGCTGGATGCAGATCGCGTTCAACGGCGACGGCGACGAAATCCAGCGGGCCATCGCCGATCTGAACACCATCGGCGTTGTCGTGACGCCGACCCAAATTGCGACGCTCAGTTAAACATCGCACAAACGACCGCACCCGCCAACAATTTGGCGGGTGCGGTTTTTTCTTGCGCCTGTTCTTAAACCTACTTCTTAGAGCGGGGGGAAGACCCGCTGCCAGGAAAGGACCTGATACTGGCTGCTGGTGGTAGGAAAGAACGGCGGCGGATGGTCGGCCAAGCGGTTGTCATAGAAGCGGGAGCAGGGAATGCCGTGTGTCACAGTGAGACCATTTACGGTGGCGAATACGCCTCGAATGCCGACAATATAGGTTCCCATGTTGATCATGCTGCCGACCGCCCGGCTACCCGAGTCGGCAGCGTTGTAGGTGCCGAAGGCCATGACGGCCGCGTCCACTTCCAGGTTCTTGATGGCGTTGCCAGAAGCATCGTTGTCTACGACCTGGACGTTGTTCGAGACAATCCCAAACGTGCCGGCGCTGGTGCGGAAGGCCAAATTGGAGGGGTCGCTTTCCGGCAGCGGGTTCCCGCTGCCGTCCTTTTGGCGCGGCGTGTGATACATGATGCTGCCGTTGATGTTGACATTGTGGCCCGAGTCGGTCGCGAGTGTCAGTGAGGCACCATCGGCGACCACGCCTGTCACTCCGCCACTGCCGGGATTGGTCAGCGGTCGGGCGGTCAAATCGCTGCTCGGTGAATGGGGTGGATCAGTCTTCCCAATATTGCTGTCGCAGTAGACAACGCCGTTGGTAACGCCCGTGTAGGTGTTGTCCGTTGTCGCCGCGCTAAAATTTCCGCTCTGATTTTTCATGTAAGCCACATGCACCTGCGTCGTGGGGGGTTTGGTGGAAGCGTTTAGCGTAATCGTGGTCGTGTACGGATTGCTGTTGGCGTCGGTCTGCTGGATCTGGATGATCTGAGTCGTGCTGTTGTTCGGGTCCACGCTCAGGTTCATCTGCTGCACGGGGCCGTGGATGTACAGGCCGCCGGTTGCACTGCCGCCGGAGTTTGGGACCAGGACGCCGACAGGGTCCGTTCCCGCCGGGATGCCTGTGGGGGGGGTGGTGTCGGTGTCGTTGTTGGGCGGCGTCTGCCCCATGACGGCGTACTGCTGTTTCAGGGTTCCTGTCGCCGGCAGAGGGATCATCGGAACGCCTGTCTGAATTGAGCCGGACCCGCCGGTGGCGATCATGCGCCACTCGGCGTCATTTCTGGGGGCAGAGGGATTGCCGGAACTGTTGCGATACCAGTTGATGGACGGGCCGGAAACGGTAAACGCATCGCTGCCCGCGTAAGTGAAGATGGGGGCGACCGGCGAGCCTGCGGTGCCGTCGCTCCAGATGACGTTGTTGAGTTCGCCGTTCGAGTTGTTGGAATGGACGGGGCCGTCAAAGACGTTTGACCCGGATGCCCAATAGGCACCTGGCAGCGTCCGGTCTATGAAAACCGCGTACTTGCCGAAAGAAGTCAGCGAAACATAAGCCTGCACGGTCACGGCAGCGCCGCCGGACAGGCCGGTGGACTGGATCAAATACTTTTTGACCGTTTGCTGACCGTTTGCGGCGTCTGGGAAGACCCAGGCGGTAAAGGTGGCGCTGGTCGGAGGCAGCGTGTAGATGACGGCTGGATCGCCCGGATTGCCGTTCCAGGTCGGAAGCGCGAAGGCTCTCGCGAGGTCGGGCGGACCCGGCTGGTTGTGCAGCCACTGAAGCGTGTATTCCACGCCGGAGTCTGCGGCATTTTGGGCGGCTGTGGACTGCCCCTGCTGGTTTGCCGACTGGTCTCCGTTTTGCGTCATGTTGAGGAGCCCGCTGCCGCCGTGTGCGCCCGCGAGGACTCCCAGCAGAATCAGGCTAAGAAGGCCGAGCATGACCAGCATTCCTGCCGCAAGCGCCATGCCGCGCTGCCGCCTCCTACGTCTCGGCTGAAAGGCGAAATGGGGATAATTTTGCATAGTCGTTTTCCGGGGACAATGGTTCGGATGCCTAATTATGGTTCCGCAGCAGGACACATTTGCCGACCAGAGCGCTGACGCTGTTGCCGTCGCCGGCTTCGTTGGTTTGCGTGCCTTTGATGGCGGCCTGGTCGCCGCAGACCAGCTTAAACTCCAGCTCATACGGCATCGAACTGGGAATGTCCGCGCCGTAGGAAACAAAAGACGTATTTCGACCGATAAACTGCACGGCATCGGTTGCTGGGCTGTTGTCGGCGTGCTTGGTTAGAATAAACTTGCAAAGCTTTTGCTTCACAAAATACGCGGGGTTGTTGTAGTCGCTGCCCGCCGGGCAAAACACGGACCACAAATACTGCCCGCTGTTCGCAGAAGGATTGCTGCTTGCGTCGCCCCGGTAGATGCAGACAATGTCGCCGGGCGGCGGGTTGACCGCGATGCCGCCGTTGATCTGAATCGTGGTCCGGTTGTACTCAATCGGGCTGGGGGTGATGGCGTTGCCGTTGCGGTCCAGCAAATTCAAGGTAGCGGTCGCCGGCAGCATGAATTCTACGGCGGTATTGATGCCGCCGGTCTGGTAGTCATTGGGGTTGCCGTCGGGCGCTAAAAAAGCCATGCCGTTGGTGTTCACGGTCGCCGTGTCCGGCGGCAGGGCGAAGTTAATTGACTTACGGGCGGTGTCGGTGATGTAATTCTGGCCGACTACGGCATCCTGGCTGGCCTGCGTGGTCACGCTGGTGCGCTGGACGAGGCGCTGGGACTCAAGAAACAGGGTGATCGTGCCGCCGAACAGCAGGACGACCAGCGGCAATGTGACCATGACCTCCACGAAACTGAACCCCCGCGAGAAGGTCAATTTGCGCGAAGCATGGCAGCGTGAAGAGTGTGTTAAGAATTGCATGAAAAGAAACGCTTATTTGTGAAACATACTGATAATCAGCGCCGAAACCGTGTAGCTGCCCGGCACGTTGCCGGTCCAGGTGATGGTGACCGTGACCTGAGCGACCTGCCCGGCGGACGTGCCCGCGTAGGGACTAACTGTAATCGTCCCGGTGCTGCCGGGCGGGAAGAACCCGCCGTTCCCGGTCAAATGGTCCTGGGCCGTAAAGTCATACGAGCCGCCGCTTGCGTCGCTTGGCCCGTTCTGGCCATCTACGATCTTCTGGGCGGACAACTGGTCTTTTGCGGTCCCGGCACTGCCGTCAAAAAGGCGGCCATAGCCGGCGGCGCGAAGCTGATCCACTTTGCGCTGGGCCAGCGCCGCCGCCTGCGAGTAGTTGTTGCCATGATTTGCGCCCCGGACGGCGATCGGCAGGACTGCGCCGAACATCAGCGTCATCATTGTGAAGATGATCAGCGACAGCGCGACTTCCATCATCGTAAAGCCGCGCTGCCGCCTGCGCTTTCTCAGTAATCGCTTATATGCTTGCATTGTATTCTTTGTATCGGCAGAAACAGCAGTTTAATTTAGACAGCAGTTTAATTTAGGCCGTGATACCACTTCTCGGTGGGAGCGTAACCGCTTCCCACTGCCCCGGTGATGTCGCAGGTAGGAGTGGCACTGACACCTCCGGGCGTATAATTGCCGCCGGAAGGACAGACCGGCGCTTGCCGGATATAGGTCGTCGTATTATTCCCGCCGCCGACAAGCTGGTAGTTGCCGGTGGAGTTCGCCGTCGTGCCGTTCACATAGAACTTGGAAGTCGTATCGCTGGCACCAATCTTGTTGTCCATGATGCATTGGAACTTGGCGCTGTTGATCTGGTACAGGTTTGCAACGCAGCTTTTCGCCCGGCTGTTTTCGCGGGCTTGAACAAAGTTTGGAATGGCGATTGCCAGCAGGATGCCGATAATCAAAACGACGATCATGATCTCGACCAGCGTAAAGCCGGAGCGCTTGCGGAATGACATAGCATAACTGCCTTTCACGAAAAAAGGACGCCAGGCAGTGCCTGGCATCCTGGGGACTGCATATTCCTCTGCCAAAGCTGGTTCAACTGAGGACGCTGAAGTCGTGATTACTGCAGGCCGTGGAACCACTTGCCGACACCAGCCGGGGAACCGGCTGCGGTGGGAGGCGCATAGTCGCCGACGCCGGTGGTGGAAGGCGCTCCGGCAATGCCGCTGTAGTCGCAATATGGGTAGCTGGCGACGTTTGCGCCCGGCTTGTAGTTGCCGCCTTCAGGGCAGAGGGGCATGGTGTGCAGGTAGGTCGGGGCTAATCCCGTAAAGTCGGCTGGCAGCATGGTGTAGGTGCTGCTCTTCTTGTTGTCCATGGCGAACTGCTGCGTGGCGCTGTCAAGCTGCTTGAGGTTGCCGATGCACGCTTTGGCGCGGGACGATTCACGAGCCTGGACAAAGTTCGGGATTGCAATCGCCAGCAGGATGCCGATGATCAAAACGACAATCATAATCTCGACCAGCGTAAAGCCGGCCTTTTTGGTGTTCGGGCGGAAATTCATTCGGGACTCCTTCTACGAGACAAGATGCTTACAAAAGTTAAGCGGAAAGTGATTGTTTCCCGTTGCGGCCCCGCGGTTATTTGTTGGTGCGGGCGCCGTTCCTGGTGACACTCTAGTTATCGGCACGGCCTTCCGGCCTCATTAGGGCCGGGGAACAGGCACTATTACCAGTCTTTTGAAGCCCAAGAAGAACCCCCTAGCCCCCAATAATGGGGGAACATGAAAAGAACCGAAACAAGAACTCGTAGCAACCTTCCTGCTATTTTCCGGTTCCCCCATCATTGGGGGCTAGGGGGTCTTGATGATTGTTTTTGTGAGGGCCTCGCGCCTTCTCACGCTTGCCGGAGTCGCGCTCGCGAAAAAATAAATAAAAAATAACGCCCGGTCCCTGCACAAATACGCGCATTTACTAAATTTCTGCTGTATAATGACAACGAAGTCTCACGGAACCGAGCCGCCACGAACCACGGAAGGATCTTCGCCATGCTGCCCTCAGCCCGCCCCTCGTCTGCCTTCGCCCGCTTTTTGCGGGACGATGACGGCGCAACCCTCGTCGAATATGTCCTGCTCGTGGCGTTCCTTGCCGCCGTCTGCGTGGGAGCCGTCGCTTTGCTCGGCACCAGCACTTCCGCCAAGCTGAACTCGGCGTCCGCGTCGCTTCAGTAACTCCACTCAACACCGCTCTCGGCTCTACTCTTCATTTCGTCCCCAGGGAGGGGAACATCCATGAACACCACACTGCATCTCGCTTCTTCCGCGCTTTCTGCCGCGTCTGCCGCCGTCCGCCGCTTCTGGTCCGACGAAGAAGGCGCGACACTGGTTGAGTATGTCCTGCTGGTCGCGCTGATTGGCGCGGTCTGCGTGACGGCTGTGACTCTTCTCGGCACCAGCACCAATACCAAGCTGAACGCAGCCGCCACTACGCTGCACTAAACGGGGACACGGTCTTGCTTGACACTGCCTTGCTTGCTGTGCTGGCGCTGCTTCTGCTGGCCGCGTCCGCCTGCGACATCCAGGCTCGCCGCATTCCGAACGGCCTGTGCGCTGCCGGAATTGCGGCGGGGCTGGCCGGCCACTTCTGGCACGGCGGCGGTCCGGGCCTGTGGTCACTGGCCGGGATTGCCGCCGCGCTGCCCCTGCTGCTTCTCTATGCCGTCCGAGCATTCGGGGCTGGAGACATCAAGCTCCTCATGGCAGTCGGCGCACTGATGGGGCCGGTCTTTCTGCTCTGGGCGCTCGGCGGGGCGATCTTCGCCGGAGCCGCCCTGGGCCTTGTCGCAATGACAGCCAGGAGCATTCGGTCATGGCCTCTGCTGCCTCTCAAAAGCCGGATGCCGTTTGCCCCGGCTATCGCCCTCGGCGCGGTCTTTGCCTGCGTGCATTTAGGACTTCTGCATCTGCATTTAGGACTATGAAAAAACGCAAACAGCTTCAGCGGGGGGCGGCGCTGGTCGAGTTCGCGCTCATCAGCAGCCTGCTGTTTCTGCTGCTGTTCGGCATTATTGAAGTCGGGTTAATTTTAGGCGATCAAACTCAGGTCAGCCAGGCCGCGCGGGAAGCCGCGCGTTCGGCGGCGGTCGGCAGCACGGTGGAAGCGGCGCAAGCCACCGCCGTCTCCGCCGGAACCGGACTCAGGCTGACTTCGGCCAGCGTGTATTTGGAAAAAAGCGCCGACGGCGGTGCCACCTGGAGTGCGCTTGGCGACACTGGAGGGGCAAACAACGCGGCTTCCGGCAGCTTGATCCGGGCCACGGTGTCTTACGCTCACCCGCTGGTCACGTCGCTGATTTTCACAGGCAGCACACGGCTGCTGACGTCTAAGATGGTGATGCAGCGTGAATAAACAGATTTTTCTTGGAAAGCAGATTTTTCTCGGGAAAAGGCAGCGCGGCGCAACCCTGCCTTTGGTGCTGTTCCTGCTGACCGGCCTGCTGGGAGCGGCGGCGCTGGCGATTGACCTCAGCACAATGGACGCGGCCCGGCAGCGGGCGCAGGTCGTGGCGGACGCCGCCGCGCTGGCCGGAGCCGCAAGTCCTGACTCGGCAAACGCGGCGGCGGGGTCGGTCATTGCGGCGAACAACGCCGTCGGAAGCGCGTTCACCGGAGCCGCTGTGACGGCAGCCGCAAACGGCGCGGTGACCGTGCATGGCTCGGTGAACGCGCCCCTTTCGTTCGCCCCGGCAGTCGGCTACGCGCCTACGGGGGCGGACGGCTCGGCGAATACGCTGACCGTGTCGGCGTCGGCATCGGCAGCGATGTCGGCGGTGTGCAGCCTGCCGGTGGGGATGCCGGTCGCGCCGTTCGGCATGATTGGCGACGACCCCGCAAACACCGACCCGGCAGTGGCGTTCGTGTCCGTCCTGCTCAGCGGGGCAAAGACGCTGACGCCGGGTGCGTACCAGGCGGCCAGCACGCAGGTCATGCTCCGGCTCAACTTGTGGGACAACGGGGGCAACCTGAGAGTGCCGGGCAGCTTTGACCCACTTCTCACCAGCGGCACCGGGGCGGGCTACCAGAACACAATTCGGCAGTTGTCTGACCAGCCGCTTTCCGCCGGGCAGGCACTTTCAACGCCGCCGCTTGCTTATGATAACGCCACACTCACCCAGCAGGGCATCGCGGCCCGGCTCGCGCCGTCGAACACGCAGTTCACGCATACGGCGGCGACTTATGACGCCTGGTACAGCGCCGGCCAGCCGCAGACGGACGCTCATTTGATGCTGATTCCCATTATCAGCCAGGCTGTGAGAAATAGGCCAGGCGCGGTTTCCGTGATCGCGTTTGCGACGTTCTTCATTAGCCAGCCCGTGCAGGACGGGTCGAGTAACATTGTTTATGGGCGCTTTCTCAGCGTCGTCGTTCCCGGTGCCTCCGGCGGAGCCTGCACCAGCATCGGAACGCTGACGCCGCCGCACCTGACTTTGTGACTGCTGTTATGCCGGAGCGAGTCACGCAGGAACGAGGGAGTGAACTCCCTCGCTGCAAGGCGTTCAGAAACGCCGCCTGTCCAGGGGACAGAATACAGAACGAGCCGATAGCTCTCTTTGTTTGCCTCTTCTGTCCCCTGGACAGGTGGTAATTCTCATTACCTTCCAGCGAGTGACTTCAGTCACTCGTCGCAAGCGTTCTTACCGGATTGCGTAACAGCAGTCTGTCATGTTTCGGGTGTAATGTTTCGAGTGCCACTATGCAGACACTGCCGTTCCGAATAACTTCGCGCCGAAAGACGCAGTGGGCGACGCTCCTGCCGGCGCTTGCGGCTGGCCTCGCGGCGGCCGGGCTGGCGTTCCTGCTCGTGCGGGGGCGGCTTCCTGCGGAAGCGTCTGCCGCGCCGCCAGCAGTGATGGTCGTTGTCGCCGCACGGGACATCCCCGCCCGGACCCTGCTGTCGGCAGGGACACTGCGCCTGCGGTCAGTCCCACTGAGCGCTGTGCCGGAAGGAGCGGCAAAATCGTCGTCTGCGTTTATCGGCAAAGTGTCGGTCCAGCCGATTTCTGTCGGGGCGGTGCTGACTGAGAGCGCGGTTTCTATCCCCAGCGCGGCGCTCGGCATGGCGTTTGCCCTGCCGCCGTCGCTGCGGGCCGTCACCGTCGCAACTGACCCCGCCGACGGTGTGGATTTATTTGTGCGCCCGGAAGACCATGTAGACGTTCTAGCAACCGATGAGCCGGGCGCCGGCCCGGCGGAAGCGCGGACCGTGCTGCAAAATGTCCTGCTGCTGGCTGTCGGCAGCCAGACTTCGCCCGATCCGCCGTCCGATGCGCCGGCGTCCCCGGTTAGCGGCGCAGCGCATGTCACGCTTGCCGTCACGCCGAGGCAGGCCCAGGCGCTGGTGCTGGCCGCCGCTCGCGGTCATTTGCACCTGGCCTTGCGAGCCGCCGGCGACGGCAGCGCAGCGGCGCTTCCTGCCCTGCCGGCTCCGCCGCCGCAGTCGCCGGTGCGTAAACCGCCGCCATCACGCCATGTCGCCCATGTGCTGACGCCAGTAAAAATCGAGCCGCTGCCGCCGCTGCCGGTTTTGCCTGCCGTGCCGACATCTGCTCCGCCGCCGAGCCGTGTGACAATCACGGTTGTCAAAGGAACGCTGAGCCAGACCGTTTCCGTTGCGCCCTGAACACGATATTTTGGAATGCTTAGTGACACCTATGAAAAAGCTGCTTTGTTACACGGTTCTCTTTTTTGCGCTGCTGGTTTATCCGCCGCTGCACGCGCAGGAAACGCGAACGCTGCATGTCGGCCAGTCGGACATTTATGCCTATGACCGCATGACCACGGCGGCCGTCGGCAGCCCACTTGTCGTGGACATCGTGCCGCTGTCGTCGCACCAGCTTTTGGTCAACGCCAAAGGCCTGGGCGAAACGACGCTGTTTGTCTGCGACCATGCCGGAACGCACCGGCTGCGCCTTTCGGTGGTTGCGATGCCGCTGTTTGACCTGAAGCCGATGGCCGCGCAGGTGCAGTTGTCCATCGGCTTGCCGGGCGTCACCGCGCACATGGTCCAGGACACGCTGTTCCTCGAAGGCACCGTCTCAAGCGCCGTCGCCTGGCAGCGGGCCGCCGCCATCGCCGGCGTCTACGGCGCGAAAGTCAAAAACTTGCTGACTGTGACCCCAGACGCCGCGCCGTCGGTCTCGCTGGCCCAGACTTACGCCGCGCTGCTTTCGTCGTCTTTGACCCCGCTGGGAATCACCTGCACCGTCGTCGGCGACAAGACGCTTGCGCTTTCCGGCCAATATAGCGGGCGGATGACCGCACCGGGGTCGTCGCCGGACACCGCCGCCTGGCCCGCCCCGGCCCCGCGCCGGAAGTCTGCTTCAAAACATTCCGTGGCCACGGATGCCGGTGACGATGCGCCCGACCCGGAGATCGGCCCGAAAGAAACGGAAAAAGAAACCAAAGCGGCTGCTAAAAAGCAGGAAGCGAGCAGCACTCCATCGGACCCGCTGGACCATCTGATCCAGAGCCTGCCGCCGGATTTGAAGATTATCAACATGCTGAACTTAGGCTCCGGCCCAACCCGGCAGATTTTAGTTCGTGCAAAGATTATTGACATTGACCGCATCGCGTCCAAAAGCCTCGGCGTAGACTGGGGGAGCGGCGGCCTCAGCGCGACACGCGGCGGCAGCACCTACACCTTTAATCCGCAGCCGATTTTGTTCGGACAGATCGGCACGGCAAACGGCAGCTACTCCAACCTCCTGAGCGGCGGGAGCTTGAACCGCGTTTCGCCGATTGCCGCCCAGCTTTCCGCGCTGATCACGGAAGACAAGGCGCGGGTTTTAAGCGAGCCGAGTCTCATGGTCTTAGACGGCTCCGAAGGCAGCATCCTGGTCGGCGGCGAGATTCCGATTCCCGTAGCACAGTCCAGCAATGGCACCAGCGGCTCGAGCGCTTCGGTTGCGATTGAGTACAAGCCCTACGGCGTCCGCCTCTTGGTGGGCGCAGCGCTGGTTGGCGATAAGCTGATTCAGCTCACGGTAACGCCGGAAGTCAGCGAGCTGGATTATGGCGCAGGGCTTCAGTTGTCCGGTTTTTCCGTGCCGGCCCTCACCGTGCGCCGGGCGACTTCCACCCTGCAAATGGGGGACGGCGAAACTTTGGTCATCGGCGGCCTGTACTCCAATACCGTCTCGCGCCAGGTAAACCGTATTCCGGTGCTCAGCCAGATCCCGGTGTTGGGTGAGTTCTTTAAAAGCACCACGACCCGCAAAGAAGAAAGCGAGCTTCTCATCCTCATTCAGCCGGAAATCGTCACGCCCACGACTGCCGGCGCATATCCGCCGCCGTCCGGCAGCCTGGAAAACCTGCCGATTGCCCGGCCCGACGTCAGCAAAACTGACTTTGATAAAGACTTTCCAGCCTTGCAAAAAGGCGGCGGCGACAAAGAAAAGCCGGGTCCGCCTGTGCCGTTCCCCACCCAAAAGCCATGATCCAAGTTCTCATCGCTGAAGCGAATTTAGAGTGGCGGGAGCATATCCGCGCCGGGCTTGCTGCCGGTGCCGAGATTGAAGTCGCCGGGCAAGCGCGGGACGAACGGGAAACCGTTCGGCTGGCGCACGCGCTTCGGCCCGATATTGTCCTGCTGTCCGCCGGCCTGCCGCCGCTTGGCGGGTTCGCCGCCGCCGAAAAGCTGGCCGTGTCCGGCCTGCCGCTGGAAACGATCCTGGTCACGCCGGACGCTTCGGCCACTCATTCAAGCGCGGACCTGCGGGCGGCGATGCGGGCCGGGGCAAAAGACAGCATCGGCAGCGCGGCGACCCCTGCCGAACTTTGCGAATGCGTCCGGTCCGTTCATGCCGAGGCCTTGCGGCGGCGCTCCCCGGCATTTGCCGCCGACGCCGCGCCAGGCGCGAGGGGAAAAGTGATTGCCGTCAGCGGCGCGAAAGGCGGCATCGGCAAAACAACGCTGGCCGTGAACCTGGCGGCGGCCCTTGCGGTGGAATCTCAAACACCGACGGTGCTGCTGGATTTGTACACGCAGTTTGGGGACGCCGCGCTGATGCTCAACTTGTTTCCGCGCCGCACCCTGGCTGACCTGGTCAAAAACGAGAGTGATGACATAGACTATCCGCTGCTGGAAGAGCATTTGGAGCGGCATGAGTGCGGCCTGCGGGTGCTGGCCGGGGCGTCTGCCCCGCTGCCGCTCCATGCGCTTTCGCCGGAATGTTTAGATCAGATGCTGTCGCTGCTGCGGCGGGAGAACTGCCAGGTTGTGCTGGATGTGCCGCCGGTGCTGCACGATACCACGCGCCTGGCGGTCTCGCAGGCCGACGCCGTGCTGCTGGTCGCAAATCTGTTTGATCTCACGACGCTTGCCGACACGCGCCTGTGGCTTGACGCGCTTTGCGGCCCCTGCGTCGCCCCGGACGCCATTCAAATTATCCTGAACCGGGCGTCGCCGGCGAACCGCTTGCAGCTCCCGGACATCACGCGGACGCTGGGCCGCTCCGTCCAGTGCCTGATCCCAAACGACGGCAAGCTGGTCCCGGCGTCGGTCAACGCCGGGGTTCCCTTTGTGCTGTCGCATCCGAACTCCAAAGTCGCGTGCAGCGTGTTCGGCCTGGCAAGGAGCTTCCATGCCTCCCCCCGCTGAAACGAGCGTGTTAAGCTGGAAGCGCCGCGTCCATGCCCGCCTGCTGGGGGACATGGACGCGGCTCGTCTGAGCCGCCTGCCGCGAGCGGCATTGTCGGAGCAGGTCACGCAGGCCGCAAGCCGCCTGCTGGCGGAAGAAAACTCAGCGCTGACCGGGCGGCAGCGGGACAGTCTAGTGCAGGCGGTGCTATTTGAGCTGGTAGGTTTGGGGCCGCTAGAGCCGCTGCTGGAAGACGAAACCGTGTCGGAAATCATGGTCAATGGCCCGTTCCAGATCTACGCCGAGCGGCTGGGCCGGGTCTCTTTAACGGACATCTGCTTTGACGACGAAGCGCACCTGCGCCGGATCATTGAGCGCATTCTTGCGCCGCTGGGCCGCCGCGCCGATGACTCATCGCCCATCGCTGATGGAAGATTGGCGGACGGCAGCCGCGTTAACATTATACTCCCGCCATTGTCATTGCAGGGGCCGATTTTGACCATTCGCAAATTCGCCAAGCAGCCGCTTCAAGTCGCCGACTTGATCCGCCTGGGAACGCTGACAGGCGAGGCCGCTGAATATCTCAAACAGTGCGTCGAAAAGCGGCTGAACATCTTAGTCTCCGGCGGGACCGGCAGCGGCAAAACGACGACTCTCAACGCTCTCTCGTCGTTCATTCCCGAGGATGAGCGCATCATCACGATTGAAGACGCTGCCGAGCTTCAGTTGCAGCAGAGCCATGTCGTGACGCTGGAAAGCCGTCCGCCAAACTTAGAAGGGCGCGGCGAGATTACCATTCGTCAGCTTGTCCGCAATGCGCTTCGGATGCGCCCGGACCGGCTGATTTTGGGCGAAGTTCGGGGCGGCGAGGCGCTGGATTTGCTGCAGGCGCTGAACACCGGGCATGATGGTTCCCTCTCTACCATCCATGCGAACGGCCCGCGTGACGCGCTGGCGCGTCTGGAAACCCTGGTTCTGATGGCCGGCGCGGAGCTGCCGCTGCGGGCGGTCCGGGAACAAGCGGCGTCGGCGGTGCAGCTTATCGTTCAGCAGCAGCGGCTCCCAGACGGCAGCCGCCGGGTCACGCACATTGCGGAGATCGCCGGGATCGCCGAAGGCGGCATTGTTGTCAACGATCACTACCGCTGGGAGCCGTCACAGGGCGTGCTTGTGCCGCTATGACCATGCTTTTATGCGTTATTCTCAGCTTCATACTGGCGGCGGGTCTGGTGTCTGCGCTGACAGAGGCGCGGATACGCTCGGCCCGGCAGACACAAGGCCGCCTGGACCGGATTACAGGCCGTTTTACTGCCCCGCCGGCCGGCGCAAATCCCGCACCGGGAATGCAGGCGGAGGCTGCGCTGCGGCCAGATGCGCTTCCAACCGTGACGCGGTGGCTGAGCGAGAGTGAATGGGGTCCGCGCCTGCGGCTTTTGATGCTGCAAGCCGATTTGCGCCTGCGTCCTGCCGAGTGGATCGCCGTTTGCGCCGGTATCGGGCTGGCAGGTTTTCTGCTGGGCCTGCTGACCGCGCATAGTCTGCTCGGCGGCCTGCTATTGAGCGCGGTGGGTCTCGCCGTGCCGCAGGTAGTCCTGCAAACGCGGCGGGACGCGCGGCGGCGGCGCTTCAACACGCAATTGCCCGATGCGCTGATGCTGCTGACTTCGGCGCTCCGGGCCGGGTACTCGTTTTCGCAGGCCGTGCAGACCGTTGCCGAAGAGCTGCCCCCGCCGCTGGCGCTGGAGTTTCGCTGGGTCTCTGGAGAAGTCAGCTTGGGAGTTCCGCTGGACGTTGCGCTGGGGCGTGTGGCCGCGCGGGTGCAATCCCCCGATTTGGAGCTGGTCATCACCGCCATTCTCATTCAGTTGCCGCTGGGCGGCAACCTAGCGGAGGTGCTGGACGCGATTGCCGAGACAATCCGCGAGCGGGTGCGGATCGCAGGTGAAGTGCAGACGCTGACTGCCGAAGGCCGACTTTCTGCCGGCCTTCTTATTGTGCTCGCCCCCGTGCTGGCTTTGGCGCTGTATCTGAAAAATCCAAGCTATTTCCAGCCGCTGCTGGACAGTCCGCTCGGCCATATTTTGATTGTGGGGTCGTTCTTGGGGCAGATTGTCGGCGGCTTGATCATCAAGCGCATGGTGGCGCTGGATGTGTAGGAGACCTACCCCGGCTCGTTCCTCACCGACCCTCCCGAAACGGGAAGGTGAGGAGTATTGACGAAGTCGGGTATGCCTGGCGCTCTTGGCATTTAACTCTTTACCTTCC
>JAABUO010001220.1_pt1 | contig 35335 bp, 36 predicted proteins | sample 5559291 | NCBI WGS metagenome assembly JAABUO01 (sample SAMN10711878, study PRJNA513372) | rock metagenome | isolation source: Antarctica rocks | place: Antarctica: Victoria Land, Finger Mt sud
AAACCGACCATAGCGGGGCCGCCCACGCGTAGCGCACCTCCTCGACTTCCCACGTTTCCGGATCGCCGTGCTCGAGGCGCATGTAGGCGCGCGGATATGCGGGGCCGCCGAAGCCGATTTCGTCCCACGCCCAGGGATGCGAATAATACGCTTCGACGCAATCGCCGAGCAGCATCATCCAAAAGCGTTCGACCGGCATGCGCTTCCAGATGGGATGATCGCCGGGATGTCCAGCCTGAAGAGTGCTCAGCAGTACGTCTTGCTCGCGCAGCGGAAGGTCGATGAACGACATGCCATATCGCGTCGCCGCGGTTTCGTCGATCGCTCCTAGGCCAAGGAGATACGCCTCGCGATCGGGTGGCATGTCCTCATAGCGATACCCGTCGGTGGCACCTTCGGCAAGCCGCCTGTCGATCTGCGGCACGATCGGAACGCGATACTGTTCTTCCCGGTCGTCTTGCGGTAACAGGCGCGCGCAAATCGCTTCCAACAGTCGCACCTGCACGGGATCGAAAAAACGAATCGCCGGAAGCTCGTTTACGCGCGTGAGAATCACCGACCGCGTCTTGGCGTCCCAAAAACGCTGCTGTGCGAGCGTGCTGAACGATGGATAATAGCCCGGCTGCCTCAGCGTCTCGCGTGCGGCTCCCGTCAACGGATCGACGGTTCGCGGATCGTCGCTCGACTCGTTCATGGGGCTTCTCTGCGCAACAGGCTCGCGAGTATGCCGAGAAACCGCTGGCGGCGAACAGCAACGGTGCGAAGATCGGCGGCCCGTAGATAACGTTGTAGAATAATTTCGCGGTGCCCCCCGGTCGACGCAAGACGCCGCGCACGTGAAAGTAGAAACCTGCCGAGCCATCGATGAGTGCGACCGCCGACATGACGGGCAACCACGTGTGAGCGGTCCGCGGCCGCACGGTCGCGCCGGCGCCCGCCAGCACGAGCAACGGCGCGACGACGACGGGCGTCCACTGCGAAGCGTAGCGAAAGTTGCCTTTGTAGTGCGAATACCACGCTTCGAAGCCGCTCATACCCGCGGCGAGCATCGTCGCCAGCGCCAGCTGGCGTTGGAATCGCCCTTCACGCACATCCTGACTCCAGTCGATGACCTCATGCGGCACGAGGGCCGTCAATAAATGCTCGGCATGCCCCGGCCCGGGAATTCGACGATCCGTCGTTTCGTGACGTCGAAGCTGCGATGCGATCAATCCCAGATAGGCGCTGACGCCGAACAGCAGCGGCGCGAAAATAGGCGGACCCATGATGATGTTCGTCACGGGCAGTCGCCAGCCGCCCGGTTTACGCCCGATTCCGCGAACGTGAAAGTAAAAGCCAAGCGTGCAATCGACTGCGGTTATCAGCGACACGATCGGGAGAACCGTTCGTGCCGCGCGGCCTGAAACGAATCCGGCGCATCCCGCGACCGCCAAGGCAGCGCTGAGGGCGACCGGTGTATACATGACGCGCCGGCTATATCCACCGCGGTAATGTTCGTAGGCCACTTCGAGGCCGCTGACGGCGCTCGCAACGCCTGCCACGAGCGATAGCCAGCGCTGAAAGCGGCCTTCGCGAACGGCATGCGCGGCGTCGTCGGCGCGGCGTTTTAATTCTTCGACACCGTCGCTCGGGACAATCTCGCCGGATCGGACAGTTTCGGACACTTCGTCGTCGTTCACATGCGATTCCATTACAAAGAGCGATATATCTACTTGGCGAGACACGACATACACCAGGCACCACCAATATATCCGTGCCGATTCGTAAGATAGCATACATGTGCGCGCGCTTCGACAGCGTACTCTGGGCAAACACCGATGACGATAGTGATTCACAGTTTAGCAGACGAAAAACAGTGTGAGGAAGACACATGACCGTCAGCGATTTTATCTTGAAGCGCGTGCACGCATGGGGCATTCGTCGCATCTACGGCTATCCTGGAGACGGCATCAACGGGTTGATGGGCGCCTTCGGCCGGCTCGACGGTGCGCTGCAATTCGTGCAAGTGCGGCACGAAGAGATGGCCGCCTTCATGGCCACCGCCGATTCAAAATTCACAGGCGACGTCGCCTGCTGTATGGCGACATCCGGACCCGGCGCGATCCATCTGCTCAACGGATTATACGATGCAAAGATGGATCACCGTCCGGTAGTTGCGATCGTCGGTCAGGCAGCAACGAGCGCGATCGGCGGCAACTTTCAGCAAGAAGTCGACTTGACCAATCTGTTCAAAGACGTCGCCAGCGAATACGTCTATCAAATTTCGAGCCCCGTTGCGGCCCGTCATATCGTCGATCGCGCGTTTCGCATCGCGCATGCAACGCGCAGCGTTACATGCATCATCGTTCCCAAAGACGTCCAGGAGATGGACGCGGTCGAGAATCCGCCGCACGCGGCCAACACGCTCCATTCGGGCATCGGCTATGCAACGCCGGTCGTTATCCCCTCGGCCGCGGATCTACAAGCCGCAGCCGACATTCTCAATGCTGGTGAACGAGTTGCGCTTTTGATCGGCGCGGGAACGTTCGGCGCCTCGGGCGAGGTGATTGCGGTCGCGAATACGCTACAAGCCGGCGTGGCCAAGGCACTGCTCGGCAAGGCCGCGCTGCCCGACGATCTGCCGTTTGTGACCGGGACCCTCGGGCTGTTGGGAACCGAACCGAGTGCAGCGTTGATGGAAGGCTGCGACACACTTCTGCTGATCGGTACGACGTATCCCTATGCGCAGTTTTTACCCAAGGAGGGCAAAGCGCGTGGAGTGCAGATCGACCTCGACGGCCGCAACCTCTCGATGCGCTTTGCCAACGAAGTCAACCTCATCGGCGACAGCGCCCAAACCCTTCGCGCGCTGCTCCCGTATTTGACCCAGAAATCCGATACAACATGGCGTGACACCATCGCGGAAAAGCGCACGGCCTGGTTCGAACTCACGGCCGACCGTGCGGCGCAAGACGCTGAGCCGCTCAATCCGCAACTCGTGTTCACCGAACTGTCCAAACGTCTTCCCGACCTGTGCATCCTCAGCGGCGATGCCGGAACATCGACGAACTGGTCGGCGCGCGACTTGCACATGCGCACCGGCATGAAATATTCGCTGTCGGGCAGTTTGGCGACGATGGGGCCAGCCGTTCCGTACGCGATCGCTGCAAAATTTTGCTTTCCGGATCGCGTCGCGATCGGCATGACGGGCGACGGTGCGATGCAGATGGGTGGGAATTCCGAACTGATCACGATCGCGAAATACTGGAAGACCTGGTCGAATCCGAAGCTGATCATCCTCGTGCTCAACAACCGCGATCTCAATCAGGTTACCTGGGAGATGCGTATCGAATCCGGCAATCCGAAATTTGCCGCTTCGCAGGATCTGCCCGATTTCCCATATGCCTCCTACGCGGAGTCGCTCGGTCTGCGAGGCATTCGCGTCGATCGCCCCGAGGACGTCGGCTCGGCGTGGGACGCCGCACTCGCAGCGGACCGCCCAGTCGTCTATGAAGCGTATACCGATCCGAACGTGACGATGTTTCCGCCGCATATCTCGTTCGAACAAGCAAAGCATTTTATGGCCACGCTCGTCAAAGGCGACCCCGACGAAGCGAACATCATTGGAGCCTCGGTGAAAAGCCTGCTGGCCGGCGTCCTGCCGCATCGCGGCAAATAAGGGGCCGGCGATGATGTCGAGCACCGCAGCTACGGTACGGCGCCTCGACGTATCGGCGTATCGCGTACCGACCGAAGACGGTCCAGAATCGGACGGGACGCTCGTCTGGGACGCGACGACGCTCGTCCTCGTCGAGGTCGAAGCGGCCGATCACACCGGTATCGGTTACACATACGCAGATTCCGCCACAGCGGTGCTAATCCGCGACATGCTCGCGAAGGTCGTCGTCGGGCGCGACGTTTTCGACCACGGATCGATTTGGTCCGAGCTCGTCGCCGCAATCCGCAATCTCGGTCGCGACGGCATCACGTCGATGGCGATCTCAGCCATCGACATCGCACTCTGGGATCTGCGTGGCAAGCTCTTGAGCCGCCGGGTGGTCGATTTGCTCGGTGCCGCCCGCACGAGTGTGCTCGTCTACGGCAGCGGCGGTTTCACGTCATACGATCTGCCGCAACTGCGCCGCCAGTTGAGCGGTTGGGTCGATTCCGGCATCCCGCGCGTAAAAATGAAAGTCGGCCGCGATGCGCAGGAAGACGTGAAGCGCGTCGCAGCCGCGCGCAAAGCGATCGGCGATCAGGCCGAACTGTTTGTCGACGCGAACGGCGGCTATCTCGTCAAAGAAGCGCTCGAACAAGCGGAACGTTTCGCGGAAAGTCGCGTCGTCTGGTATGAAGAGCCCGTCTACCATCAAAACCTCGCCGGCCTCGCAGCCGTGCGTGATCGGGCACCGGCGATGATGTCCGTTACCGCCGGCGAATATGGGTACGGCCTCCATCATTTTACCGGTATGCTCGAGGCAAAGGCCGTCGACATCTTGCAAGCCGATGCGACGCGCTGCGGCGGTTTCACGGGCTTTCTCGCCGTCGACGGCCTGTGCCGGACCGCGCTCGTTCCGCTTTCGACGCACTGCGCGCCATTCTTGCACCTGCACGCTGCAGCGGCCGCGCACGCGCTCGTGCACATGGAGTATTTCTCCGATCACGTGCGTATCGAACGCATGTTTTTCGACGGCCCGCCGGAACCCGTTGCGGGCGCGCTCGCCCCCGATCGTTCGCGACCCGGCATCGGCTTGGATTTTCGCCGTAGCGACGCGGCGGGATACTTGTTGTAGGTGCTAGGCCGGTGCGGGTCCTGATCGTGGGCGGCATAACAACGGATGCCGGTAGCTCGTGAGTGCACTTCGGTTCAGCGGTCTGGCCATCGTGCGTTCGACCTTCAGCTGGAGCTTACGCCAGTGATCTTCGGTATCAGCCAATTCACGACGTTGCCCTGGTCCTTCGAGCGCGATCTCGTCGAGTATTTGGCCGCCGGGGCCGGTGCCATCGAGATCTGTGAGTTCAAGCTCGATCGAGCGGATTACGAGCCACAACTCCGCTCGGTATCGGCGTCCGGCCTCCAAGTCGCATCCGTGCAGACGACGGTGCACTCGATCTTTCCAGATAGTCTGGCACCCTCACCATTCGATCCGGCGCTACGTGTCCGGGACATTATGGATGCGATTGACCGCATCGCACCATATGTCCCACCACGTACGCCGTTCGTGGTCATCAGCGGCGCGGCGCCAAACGGAAACAACGAACTCGTCTTCACGACGCTTCTCGAGCGTCTGCCGCAACTCGCCGAGCATGCCGCCCGATTGAAGATGCGCATCGCGTTCGAACCGCTCAATCCCGTGCTGTTCCATACAGACACCACGATTTGGGGGCTCGACGCCGCTCTGGAAATCGTCGAGCGTATCGATCATCCGAGCTTGGGCGTCTGCCTGGATACATGGAACGTCTTTCAAACGCCAAACCTGCTCGACGTTATCGCGCGCGCGCGGGAGAGCATCTTCGTGGTGCAACTCAGTGACTGGCGGCGGCCGCGGGCCAACGCCGACCGGCGCGAACTCGGCGCGGGAATCATTCCGACGACGGAAATCCTCGCGGCCGTGCATGCCGCTGGTTATGCGGGGCCGTACGTGCTCGAGATTTTCTCGGAGCCGTCGCTGCCCGATTCGTTGTGGCGTGGCGACATTGCGGGCCACCTGCGCCGCAACGTCAAGACGTTTGCGTCGCTTGCCGCGAAGGCGTTGGCATGAACGCCCCGACCCGGATCTACGATCTCAGCCAGCCGATTTTTTCGAACTGCCCGCAGTACCCCGATAAGAATCCGCGGCCCGTTCAGATACGCTTGCTCTACATGATCGGCGTTGAGGGTGTCAATAAAGAAATCGTCGAGCTGAGCTCGCATACGGGTACGCATTGCGACGCTCCTTATCATTTCTTCGACGACGGCCCGACCATCGATCAGATCCCACTAGAGACCTACGTCGGCCCCGCGGTGATCTTCGATCTGCGCGCGAAACCGGCGGGCAGCGCGATCGGCATAGCCGACTTGGAGCCCTGGTTGCCACGTGTCGCGCCAGGCGCGATCGTACTCCTCAATACCGGCCGTGGAGAGCGTCGGGCGAACACGGCCGAGTTTCTAACGCATTACGTCTATCTCGATGGACCCGCGGCGGAGGCGCTCGTCGCGCGCGGCGTCAAAGGCGTCGGCATCGACGCCGTAAGCATCGGGGGCTACGATGATCCGGCAAAAGCCGGACCCGCGCATCGCGCGCTGCTCGGCAGCGGCTGCTTCATTACAGAAGACCTGTTTATTCCCAACGCCGTGATGGATGAGCGCGAGCGGCTGTTCGTTGCAGCACCAGTGAAGCTGCAGGGGTGCGGAGGCGCGTGGGCGCGGGCGATGCTATGGGAATGACGCCCTGGGTTCGCGGTTTCACTGAGCCGGTCAGATTTTTGCGAACAAGTATCCGATCTTTCCGATTCGAGTCGAACTTGCGTTGCACACGAGGCGCGGTCGCCGTAGTGTTGGTGTGACGGGGCCGCGCGAAGACGGCTTCGCTTCGCAATCGCAATTGGAGGCGTCATGACCCGTAGCTACTTCGGAGCGACCCTACTCGTCGGCGCGACTCTATGCGCGGCGACGGCCCTTTGGCTCCTACCACCAACCTCGAGCGTCGCATCGAATCACATCGATTCGCCGATCTCGACCCAAGAGCGTGGCGCCAATATCACCGATCATTGGGCCTTTCTCGATCCGGCGGACAACTCGAAGCTCGTGCTCATCATGGGCACTCAGGGCTTCGTCATTTCCGGTGAGCATTTCGGAATGTCGATTTTCGATCCCCACCTCCGTTATCGCTGGATGATCACGAGCACGGGGAATGCCAAACCGGACAAGTATATCGACGTCATTTATGCGCCCGGCGTCGGGCGAGGCACGGCGCAAACGGCGACGATAACCCTTCCAAACGGGACTCATTTCAACGCCGCGACAACGATCGCGACGCAGACGCCGAAAGCGAGCGATCCGGTCATAACGACGGACCCGGCAACCGGCGTCAAATTCTTTGCCGGCGTCATGGATGACCCGTTTTCTTGGATGATACGGGAGCGAATCTTTTTGGGGCATCGGTTGCCATGGGCCATCCCGACCCGACCCTCATCGGCAAGCGAGGTGGACGCGATACCTATGCCGGCTTCAACACGCTCATCACGGCACTCGAACTGCCGGTCGCTATGCTCAAGGGATCCGGAAAGAAACTGGGGTTCGAAACCGCGACGCAGCGGCAAGCCGTCCAGACCGCGCTGGACAACGGCACGATCGTCGGCTCAGGCGAATACAAGACCCTCGATCGTGAAGGTTTCCCCTTTGTCAACAACGCCTTGATTCCGTCGCCGCTCAAAGATAAGTTCGGCACCTCTAATCCTGAAGCGGACGCCCAGGGAACCTTCAAGACGGCGATCGAAGCGACGCTCAAAGCCATGGGCACGGACGATGCGCACGCAAAGATGGTCATCGACGCAACGGTTACGCATGGTGATTACCTCGTTCTCGATGTAACCGTACCGAACAGCGGCCCGGGCGGCGGTACGAATGCCGACGGGGGCTTTCTCAAAGATGGTGGGCGGCGCCTAGCGGATATCGCCCCGACGTTGGCGTTCACCCTTCTGAACAACGGCAAGTACTTAACCGATCACGTTCTGAAAAACGACGTCCCGTTTCGTAACGAATTCCCATTCGTTGGCGACCCGCACCAACCGCTACCGCCCGGCCACGAATCCTCCGGCTTCCAGCAGTAATCGATTGACGACGCGTCCCCGTCCGACGTCGTCGCTCATCTGGACGCGTGCGTTGCTTGTTCATCGCGATCGCCGCATCGTTCATTGGAATCTCGCTGTCGCGTATTTCCGCGGTATCCCGGGCGTCGACATTGGCCTCCCAACTCAGGGGCGCAATGCCGGCCGCCGAGTCGTCATCGCAGTTTGCCGAACGCGTACGCTTCTTCGAAGAGCGTCTGGCCAGAAAACCAGACGACATCGACATCCTCAATAGTCTCTCGACGTTCTATCTGCAACGGCTGCGCGAAACCGGGTCGTTCTCGGACCTGGACCTCGCTCTGCGAGCTTCGCGTCGCTCGTTGCACGTCGTTCCGCCGATCCATAACGTGCAGGGCGTCATGTCTCGCGCATCGTCGGAATTTGCCTCGCACGAGTTCGCAGCAGCGCGGGACGATGCGCAGCTCCTAACGCACCTCGAAGGAAACGGAACCCCATACGCTCTGCTCGGCGATGCGGAAGCGGAGCTTGGGAACTACCAGGCCGCCGAACGCGCCTACGCGCACTTACGAAGAGTTGCTGGAGAATCAGACGAGAACGTCGCTACGCGCACGGCGAGGATGGCTCTCTTAAGGGGGGCCAACGACGCGGCGAAGTCGTCCTTCTCACGGGCATTGGCAATCGAACTCGCGCGAGTCTCTCCCTCGCGCGAGCTCGTCGCATGGTATGCCTGGCAACTCGGAGATATAGGCTTTTTCACCGGAGATTATGCGGGCGCGCGCGTTCAATATGAAAATGCGCTGAGCGTCTATCCCGGCTATTTTCATGCCCTCGCATCGCGTGGCCGGCTCGACGCAACAGAACACCAGCCGGCGCGAGTCATTGCGGACTACGCTGCAGCGATCGAAAAGCTACCAGATCCGACGTTCGTAGCAGAGCTCGGCGATGTCTATGCGGTAGCCGGCGATCACGCGGCAGCGCAACGTGAATACGATCTCGTCGATGCGATCGGGCATCTGAGCGTCGTAAACGGCGTTATGTATAACCGCCAACTCGTTATGTTCGATGCGGATCACGATCGACATGCCCTACAAGCATTTCGACTCGCGCAACGAGAGTACGAGACTCGACGCGACATTCTCGGTGCCGACGCGGTGGCGTGGACGGCTTTCAAGGCGGGCAAAATCACGGAAGCCGCTCGCGCAATGCATGCTGCGTTGCGGATGGGGACACGAGATCCTCGATTATTGTTCCACGCAGGACTGATCGCCCAGTCGCAAGGGAAAATCCGTGTAGCTCGCTCGTATCTTACCGACGCATTGCATTTGAGTCCAGAATTCGATCCGCTTCAAGCGTCTGTGGCACGCCGAACGCTTCATCGCCTCGGCGGCCCGTTAACGTAAAATATCGCACCAGTATGCCGCAGCAGGCAGAGTCCTGAGCGCATACGCCGTTAGTTGCCGATTCGTGACGGCCTCAGACGTGGAACAACGGCGCGCGCAGCGGATTCACCGAGTGAGTCCAACCCCGAGGGTGCGTAGTTGCGGGCGGATGAAGGCCAACCCGACGGCGAGTAGCGGGCCGTATTCGACAACGCGCACGCCGATATCGGAAACCGAACCGCCGGGAAACCACCACGGCGCTCCGAACGAAAGAGCCGCCGTTGCGCTCCACCAAAGAAGTGCCGCCGTGAACGCGCGCTGCGGTCGTGCGAACGGTTCACGCACGAACACGATCAACGGCGGCACGATCGCAACGTACCACGGCAACGCGTTGGGCGTCGTCAACAGATACGCGACGGTGACCACCAACGCGCATACCGCGAGCTCGGCTCCGCGCTGAACCGCGAACGTCGCACCCGCGACCACGCCAAAGAGGACGATCGCGGAGCCCGTCGCACCCAACGCTACGAAAAACGTGTCGTTGAATTGCTGCGATCCGAGGAAATTGCCGAGCGAACCGAACGGATGGCCGCGCACGAGCGCCGGTACGTACGCGACGAGCACGATGGCGAACGCGGCGCCTGCGCTCAGGAGGTCATCCGCGAAGACGAGCGGTGCGAAAATGAGCGGATAGAGCTTCGTGAGAACCGCCACGGCGAATGCCGGCGCGCGCGTGAGCCGATGCCCGGCGATCGCGAGGCATGAGCCGGCAATCGCGATGGACTCGACGTGCGCGTCTTGCGCAAACGAGACGAGAACCAGCGGATGCAGCGCATAAAGCGCGGCACGCCCGCGCGGGAGCCGCAGCCTCCCGAGGCCGGCGAACAACACGAACACCGTTCCGAGATCGCCGGCAAGCGAAAGAATCTTCGCTCCGCTGACGCCGTTTGGATCGACGCGCGCAGTCGCTTCGAAGAGTGCGATGGCGAGCGGCGGATACACAGTTGGAATCGATCGCCAATCGATGTGCGCCCACAAAGGCGACGATTGCTCGGCCTTCAACGCGGGATCGATGGGCGCTACGGCGCGCGGGTCGATGCCGCGCTCGGCGAGCCGGCCGTCCCAAACGTAGCGATATGCATCGTTTGACCACAGCGGCTGGCTAACGGCCAGCGGCACGCGCACGGCGAGCGCGAAGATCACGATTGCCATTCGCGTGAAGCGGTCGTCTCGATTCCAGGCCGCGAGCGTGAACGCCGTTGCCGGAATGAACGCTATGGCGTACGCGAGCATTGCCCACGCGCGTAAGCCGGGCACGGCGCACATTGCGTAGATCGAGCACACACCAGCGAGTAGAAGTCCGGCGCATACGAGCCGCGAGCGCCGACCGGTCAGGGGCGGACTGCGAACGTTTGGCCGCAGGAGGCGTCGGAAAGCGCGCCAGGCACGTACATTGTCCGACGTTTGAGAATCCGGTCGCTGACCGAATAGTACATCCAAACAACATTCGGCTCGACGACCACGGTCGACGAAGCGAATGCAATGTCGGTATCGCCATCTTCGATGTCTTGCGGGCTGATCAGCGGCTCGTCGCTGCGTTCCAGTATTTCTGTTGCATCGGCATTCAAAATGGCCCAGCCGATTCTCCAGGCGATCGTCTGTGTCGATCCGTTATAAAAGAGCACGACCCGTCCATCGTTCAACCGTACCGTGCTGGCGGGGCTCATGTGATACGCATCGAAGCAATCCGCGCGTGCCTCGAGGGGGGTCGGTGCGAATGTCCACGGGCCGTCGATCGCCGGCGCGTCCGCCACGCCGATTTTGGAACGCCCGTCGGCCGCGTATTCGAAGAACATCCGATAACCGGTACTCGTTGAGACGACGGCGGCTTCCTTAGGATTTTGATACGCAGGGTCCGCGAAGACGACACCATGTTTCGTGAGCCGCTCGAGCTTCGAACCGGTCGCCCCAAGCATGTAGGACGCGCGCGTCTTGCGAGAATATCCGGAATAGAAAACGACATACTGCCCGTCCGCGACGGCGACGGTCGGATCTTCGCAGCCGCCGCTATCTTCCATCATGTCGTCTGGTTCCAACACGGGCACATCACCGAGCACGAAGGTCGTACCGTCGCTGCTCGTGCCGGCGTGGACCCGCGACACTTTTTCTTCGGCATCGTCGCTTCGGTTCACGAGCCGCAAGAGCACCGCAAACCCTTCCGCTATCGGTAGAACGTACGGACTCAGCGTGTAGAAGGATGCCAGTTTGTCGGCGCGGTCGATCTCGATCCGAACGGGGTCGCCTTGGAGTTCGATCATGCCCCCTGCCCGGTGTTTTGCATCAGTCCGCCGTCCATGACGTAGGTCGATCCGGTGACGTAATCTGCTGCACTGCCCACCAGAAACAAGGCGAGCCCCGCGATCTCCTCAGCTTTGCCGGCGCGCTTCCACGGAATCGTCGCTTCGTCGGCAGCCAGCTTTTTGGGATCGCTGAGATCGGCTTGGTTCATCGGCGTAAGAATCATCCCCGGCGCGATGGAGTTCACGTTGATGTGCATCGGCGCCAATTCGAGGGCGAGGCAGCGAGTCAGATTACGCACTCCGCCCTTGCTCGCGCAATATTCCGCCGCGCCCGCGCGCGGAAGATCTTCGTGGACGGAACTGATGTTTACAATTTTTCCGGCCGTATTTGCCGGCTGTAGGCGGCGCAGAAATGCGCGCGTGCACAGAAAAGGACCGGTGAGATTCGTACGAAGTGCTCGCTCCCACTCTTCCACTTCGAGATCGACAACATTTTTGCCCAGCGCATCGACGCCGGCGTCATTGATGAGAACCGTGACCAGACCGAACTGCGCATCGACCGTCGCGAAGGCGTTCTCTACATCTTCGGGCCGGCCGACATCACACGTGACGATGACGCCGTCGCTCCCAGCGGCGCGTACGGCCGCAAGCGTCGCCTTCGCGCGGTCGTCGTCGTGGAGAACGACGATGCCGACGCGCGCGCCGGCCTTTGCAAAACGTTCGGCGATTGCCGCCCCGATGCCGGAGCCGGCGCCGGTGACCAAAGCCGTCTTGCCGGCCAATTCCATGACGGGATCGCTCATTGTACTTTCTCCAGGGTGCGCGCGGTGCGCGGCTGCCGAAGCGGCAGTGCGGTCCGCGCGAGAACGCTCAAAATGCGGAACCCGGCGATCGCGACGACCTGCCAGTTTCCGGAGACTTTGCTGACGCCGCCGCTGCGCGTGCGCGAATGCACCGCAATCTCACGGATGCGCAGACCATCGCGCGCGGCGAGCATCATCATTTGAAGATTCCAACCATAGGTCATTTCCGTCATTGCCAGCTTGTCGAGGGATCGTTTGCGCACGGCCCGGAACGGGCTCATATCGGTGAATTCCACGCCGTAAAGGATCCGCAAACAGAGACCCGCGAAACGGCCGGCGGCGATCTGCAGCAAGCTCAGGCTGCCCGCGTCGCGCGTCCCACGGGTTCGGGTCCCGAGGACGAAATCGGCAGCGCCGGACTCGATCGGCGCGACTAGTGCCGCGATCGACGTTGGGTTGTCGCTGCCGTCGCCATCGAGAAAGACGACGATTTCGGCCCACTCGGGCACGGAGCGAATGCCGGCTGCGACCGCGCGGCCATAGCCTCGCTCCGGTTCGGCGACGACGATCGCCCCCGCAGCACGTGCGCGGGCGGCGGTCGCATCCGTGCTGCCGTTGTCAACCACGATCACGGCGCGCACGATATCGCGCGGCATCTCACCGATCAGCGCGCCGATCGAAGCTTCTTCATCCAACGCGGGGATGACGACGGCGACGGCGCTCACGCGGTTACCCGTTTCGCTGATTGCGAGCCGCGCACGAGGCCCGCGTCACGCAGACGCGCTTGCGCCGTTGCGAAGTAGTCGCGAATCTCACCTTGGCGCCTGATCCACTCGACGTACCGCGCAATACCATCCTCTACGCGTATTTGCGGGACGAAACCCGTCCGCGCCAAGCGCGTGAGATCGCTCGTGAGATGCCGCAAATCCCCGGGCCGGAAGTCGCCGTCGAGGTGCGGGGAGCAACTGATGCCCAGTTCGTGTGCCACGATCTCTGCAATCCGGCGAACGGTCACCGGAACGCCGGTACCGACATTGACCGCCAAACCGTCCACAGCGTCGCTGGTCGCGACAACGAGATTCGCCATAGCGACGTCTTCGACGAAACAGAAATCGCGTGTCTGAAGTCCGTCTTCATAAAGTGTCGGCATCTTGCCGGCGAGCAATTGCGTGCAGAAGATTGCTATGATGCCCGTGTATGGATTGTAGATCGATTGGCGCGGACCGTACGTGCAGGCATAGCGCAGCGCGACGGCCGGGATGCCGGTCTGCCGCGACCAGTTGAGCACGAGGCGCTCTTGACCGAACTTGCTGATGGCATACGGCGAGTCACCGGCAGCGGGAGCTGCCTCGGTTGTCGGCCTGCTCGCAACGGCGGCTCGGCATATCGGGCAACGAACGGGCCACGAACCGGCTTCGAGATCGGAGAGCTCACGTTCGTTCGGCTGCACGCGGCCGTGCGCCGGACACTCGGCCGCGCCTTCGCGATACACGACTTGCGACGAAGCGACGATCAGCTTCTTGATGGGTAACCGTTCGTCCCGAATAGCGTCGAGCAGACGCGCCGTTCCCGTGATGTTGACGTCGCACAGTTTCGCGAGTTCGGGAAAGAAACCGCCATACGCAGCCTGATGGAAAACGACATCGATGCCGTCAAGCGCGCTGCGGAGGGCGGCGCCGTCGCGCACGTCGGCTTCGACGTACGCTGCCTTCGGATTCAGCCAGACCGGTTTTCCGTTCGGATGCGTACGCGGTTCGAAGTTATCGTAGCCGCGCACGCACCAGCCTTCGCGCACGAGAAGGTCGACCAGATGTGAACCGATGAGTCCGGCGGAGCCGGTGACGAGTGCACGCATTAGACCGATAGTACTTCGCGTCCGGAGTCGACCATTGCTGCGAGATACGCGCACGAGTACTCCGCGGCATAGCCGCCGGGGGGAACTCCGGAATCAAACTCGCGGCGCAGCATCGCTAGCGAATCGGCATCGTCGACGTCGTACCACGGGGCAGCGTCACGATCTCGAGGGGGATCGAGCGTGCGCGTGCGAGCGTTTGCGCAAAGACCCGGTCCGTACTCCAATCGATCGATTCGAAGAGTTCGGGATGAACGGCGTTTACGCCGATCAGGTAATAACCGCCGTCTTCGGCCGGCCCGAGCACCACACGATCGCCCGGGACCGCGAGTGCGCGCGCGACGGTATCCAAGTACGCCGACGGCAAGGTCGGACTGTCGGAATCGATGATGCTCACGCCGCAAAAGCCCGCAGCGAGAAAATCGACGACCCCTGAGGCGATGCGCTCGCCGAACGTTTCACCGCGCTGCGCGATGTAGGTCATGCCGCGACCGAACACGGCATCACGCTGTTCGGGCGTCGATTCTCCGAGATAGAGAACGGCCGGCGTTGCGTCGCAGGCAGCTGCGACGGTGCGGATGTGTGCTGCCGTATCGGCGATGAAACGGGCACTCAGAACCGCGGCCTGCTCGTGAGTCAATGGCGGAACGAGGCGCGTCTTACATTCGTTGGGACGCGGCATTTTCGCAATCATCGCAAGCGCCACCCGCGGTTCATACCACATGCGCCTGAACCTCGTGGAGCCCCGTGGCGCCTTCGGGCGCGGTCGGACGCTTCGTGGCGACTTGTGGCGTACCGGCACCGTCGGTGGCGCGCACGATCAAGCGGTGATCGCCCGGAGTGGCTCGCCATTCGTATTTCCACAATCGCCAAGCGGTTGGCACGTACGGTGACGTAAAGGCAGCGTCGCTCCAGGACGTACCGCCGTCCGCGCTCACTTCGACGCGCCGCACGCCTCGATTCCCGGCGAATGCGACGCCGCGGAGTTCAACCGTTCCGTGCGGAATCGGTTTGGAGAAGTCGGGTACGTCGAAGCGGGCGTGCGTCGGAACGGTGAAATTCGGTCCCCACCCCTGGCGCTCGTAGAAGCCTTTGAATTCGGTCGTTTCGAGCGTGATGCCGACCACCCACTTCGGATTGCGTTCGCCGAAATAACCCGGAACGAGCATGCGCGCTGGAAAGCCATGGCGGGCCGGGAGCGGCTCACCGTTCATCAAATACGCCAGGACGGTCGTCGATTCCATCGCCTTCGCGATCGGTATCGTCTCGATGTAATTGTCGGTACTATGAAAGGCTACGCGTTTGACGTCGCTCGACGGTCTAGCGGCGGCGATCAGCGATGCTAGTGTCACGCCTTTCCACTCGGCGTTGCTCATGAGGCCACCGGCGACATCGTTGTTGACGCACATCAGCGTCGTTTGTTGGACGACGCTCGGGAGCGCCGTAAGCCGTGCATAATCGAGCTCCAACGGTTGCGCGACCGCGCCGCTGATGCGGAGACGCCACACATCACGATCCACGCTCGGATCGGTAACATTTTTTGTGACGACGTAGAACAGTTCGTTCGGTGTAATGGCACCGACCCCGGGACCCTCGACCGTTTGTCCGTCGTACGGAAAAGATGCCCGGCGAAAGAGTTCCGCCCACGCACCGACGCCGACGAGTCCCGCGGCGGCAGCGATCGATCCGGTAAGAAAACGCCGGCGAGATACGCCGTCCTCCGGCGCCTGTGCGCGCAGCAATAGCAGCGTAACTGCGCCGTAGATCGCGTAGCCGGCTGCGAGCACCGCGACCGTAACGAGCCGTGCCATCTGCGGCGGGATGCCGTAATAGCTCGTTTGGAGCACCGGCCAAAACGCGCCGATCGAAAGTACGAACAAGATCGCCGCAAACGCCCAGATGAAACGGGGGCGATGCGCCGTGCGCCGCTGGGCGAGCACGCCGCCGGCCGCGCCGACGACGAGTGCGCCGAAGAGCACGCCGGCGAAGCCGAGAATCTTGAGTTGCGTGTATCCGCCGACGAGGGATATGAGAAAACCGAACAGCGTTACCGGAATGAGCGGAGCGCTCGCGTCAGCGAACATCTCCGAGGGTGTCGGGACGCCGCCGGCGAGCCGAAGCACCAGGAAGAACGCATACATCGTCATTGCGGCGATCGAGCCGGCGACGATGCCGGGGCGGGCGGCTTCCCAGGCGGCTACGCTTCGGCTTTTGGCAGCGGAGATCCAACTCATCGCGATGTCTCTTTCCGTGCGCAACAATGAGGAACAAAGTATAGCGAGATATCGGCCCGAGCAATGTCAGCGATCTTACAGCCGCGAGAATGAGTCGCCGTACGTGCGTCGACCGATCCATTCTCAGCGTTGTTTTCGTTAATGCGCGAGCGAAGACGCTTGGTTTCGCGGAACGCCAAAGTGTCTCAACGTGCGCATCTTTCGTTGCCACGCGGCTCACGTTCGAATAGGCTAGACTATGCGCTTTAGCATCGCTATACCGGCATTAACCGTTACGAGCAATCGCGCTTGGTCGGCGATAATCGAACGTATGGCGCGCACGGGTTACGATGGAGTCCAGATCGACGTTCCCGACGTGCCAGATGTGCAAACGTTTCGTGAGATGGCACGTCGGCTATCGCAATTCGGTCTCGTAGCGACGGTTAACGGCGACCATAATGAGTTCGAATCAGAACGTCACGTGTCGTCGCTGCTGGACGGTTGCGCGCTGCTCGATGCTCATGTTCTGACCGGCCCTTTCAGCCTGGACGGCGTGGGCCTCGACTTCCTCGCGTTGGAACGCTTGAGCGAACAAGCCGCAGAGATGGGGGTCGTCATCGCACTAAGCGGGCGCGGCGCCTCGGGCGGGACCGCAAAAATTTTGCGTCGGCTGGAGAGCGTTGGATCGGCCGTCGGGATCTCGTACGATACGAATCAAGCGCACACTACCGAATCATCCGTAAGTAGTGCGATCTTGTCGGCCGGCGCTCGGCTTCGACATGTGTTGATTGCGGACAACGACGGCGCGCTCCCCGGGGCGGGGCAGGTCCGTTGGGCGGAAACGTTCGCGTCGCTAGCGGCGATTCGCTACGCCGGCTGGTACGTGGTAGATGTCAAGCCTGGGGAGACGAACGAGCAAGTTGCAGGCCCCGGGCTCGAGCTGCTACGGCGCAATATCGTCCCTCTCGTGCCATAACCAAGAGGGTGTAAACGGCGCCTACTGGCCAGCGGGGCGCGCGCGCCGTTTGCGTTGGCGGCGGCGCTGCAAAGTGCATTCTACCGACCCGGTTTCCGTGCGACTCCCGGTCTCGTTACCAAGCTTTCCGGTGTCCCGCGTGGCACGATCGTCGATTGGCTCGATGGCCGGATCGCACGCCCGCGTCGATGGCAAGATCCCGTTCGTGTCGCCGACGCATTACGACTCGCTGAAGTCGAAACGGATTTCGTCCTCGCAGCCGCCGGCCACGTTTCCCGCAGCGAACGCATCGGCAAAGAATACGGACTACCACGTTCGAATGCGGCTCGGCACCAACTCGCCCAACTAGCCCAACTGGCCCAACTAGCCCGGAAGATGCGCGCGGATCGTGACTGTTGGGACGATGCATCAATAGTCCGGCAAGTAATAAGGCTACCCATGCGCGATATGCTTCGAGAGGCCGAAGTGTTCTTCGCGGGCACGCCGGGACCGGTGATTGCTACAAATTTATGGGCAGACGGACTTCAGGCAGCCGGATACCCTTAGCGGCATGGCCGCTTTTTCACCCGCCAAGCAAACCGGCTCTCCCATCCCAACGCTAAACGTGGTAGCCATGCCAGCCAAGAAACAGCGGCCGATCCGACGCGGTGTGGTACTCAGTGAAAGCGGCTTCGAGCGGGTCCAGCGGCTCATCGACGGCTCGAACTCGACGAAAACAACGGCGCCCGCATATCGCTCGACGACCTCGCGCACCGCGTTAGACTATCGACTAAGACGCTTTCGCGGCTCTTTAGCCGCGACGTCCCCGTCGACCGCCGTACGATCGAACTGCTGTTTGCAGAATTACATTTGCGGTTAGGGTCAGACGATGTCCGCTCGCCATCAGCTCGGGCTCGCTCCGCTCGATTCCACTTTCCGCAATATCGGACGACGCTTTTCGGGCGCGAAAAGGAACTGGCACGGCTGACCGAACTCGCAGCCGAGCATCAAGTGATCACGTTGGCCGGCACCGGTGGTATTGGCAAAACACGACTTGCGGTAGAGTGGGCGCGACGAAACGGCGGCGCCTACTCACACTTCGCGTTTCTCGATACATCGGTCTTCACCGACGGAACGACGCTTCGCGAAGCGGTGAGCCTCATTCTCATGGAATCGGCGCTCGATGGTGAAGCGCACCTGCTCGTATTGGACGGCTGCGAGCACTTGATCGAAGCGGCGGCGGGGTCCGTTCGAGAACTTTTGGATGCGCAGCCGACATTTACCGTGCTTGCAACTAGCCGCGAACCATTGCGCGTGCCGGGCGAGACGGTGATTCGATTGGCGACATTGGCCGTGCCCGAGCAGGCGGGGGAAGCCCCGGCCGCACTCGCGCTCGCTTCGCCGGCATTCGCCATGTTCGTCGAACGCGCACGCTCGTTTGACGACGACTTTGCGCTCCCCGAGGCGTCGGTGCCTATCGTCGTTGAGATCGTGCGTCGCCTCGAAGGGCTGCCGTTGGCTCTCGAGCTTGCCGCAGCGCGCGGCACGCACATGACTTTACAGGATCTGCTGGCGAGTCTCGACGACCACCTCGCTACGTTGTCGGAAGACGGCGGCCAGACCATCCCGCGGCACCGTTCTGCGCGTGCTCTCATCGATTGGGGATTCGTCCTCTTAACAACACCGGAGCGCGTAGTCTTCGCATGCCTGGCCGCGTTCATGGGCTCCTTCGATACGGCGGCGGTGGCGACGGTCTGCGAGATTTCAAAACAAGCCGCTGCCGATACGTTGTCTAACCTCGTACGTAAATCGCTCTTATTCATCGATGTCACAGGACCGCTCACACGCTATCGAATGCTCGAAACGATTCGGCAGTACGCGGCGACGAAGCTCGCGGAAAGTCCGCTCGAGGGTTCGATCAGGTTACGGCACGCACTGTTCTATCTTGGGGCCGCGGAAGTGGCAGCGCGTGCATTCGGGACGGTGGATCAGGAAGCCGCAATGCGTGATTTGCAGCGTGAGTTGCCGAATCTTCGAGAAGCGTTGCAATGGACGAGCAGCAAGAGTTACAATCTACATTTGAGCGCTGCGCTGTCGGCACAGCTCATCGACTTTTGGGAGGTGCGCGGAGCGTTCGCTGAGGCCGAACATTGGCTGCGGCGCGCGCTCGAGGCGGAGGACGACCTGATGACGGCCGCCGTCCGGGGGCGCCTTAGCGAGGGCCTCGCCCTCGCACTCTATCGTCGTGGACATCTTTCCGAATGCATGAAGCACGCAAGGCGCGCACTCGCAGATTTCGGCCGCTGCGAGAACGAGACTGCGGAGCTACGCATGTTGAATGTACTTGGCGTCGCGCGGATGGATGCCGGCGAGATGGAGTCTGCTCGCGATCAATTCGCGGACAACCTGCGCGCGGCGGAAGCGGCCAACGATGTCGTCGCGATGAGTGCCGCAACCAATAATCTCGGGCGCATCAAGGCCGAGCACGACAACTGTCTTGAAGAAGCGCTCCCTTATTTTACGCGTGCGCTGGAGGAAGCACGCACGTGCGGCTCGGTGCCGCACGTCATGCGCGTCCTCGGAAACCTTTCCTCAACGATGTTTCGCCTGAATCGCCACGTCGCCGGATTAACCTACGCCCGGCTGGGCAGCGGCGAGGCCAAAAAAACCGGCAACGCTGAGGCCGCAATCGACTTTGCGCTGCAAGCCGTCGGACACCAAGTCAGCGAGTCCGGCGTGGACGCGGCCCGCGAAGACGCGCATATCGCGCTACGTCTCGTCGCGAACGCAACGTACCGCCCGAGCGTCGCCGACCATCTCGATTCCGTTTGCATCGCCTTGCACGTAGCCGGCGGGACGCGCCGGGCCGCCGTCCTACTTGGCGCGGCGGACGCGTTTTCGCGTCGCGGCGACGCTCAAATGGCGAAAATGTCGAGCGAGCGGCAACGCGTGCTGCGGAAGGAAATCGCAGAGATCTTGAAACCCGGCGAAGGCGAAGCGTTATATGCGCGAGGCGCGTTGATGGCGCTCGGTGACGCCTTTCGCGACGCGTTCATCGATGAATAAGCTCGAGTCGGAACGTCGCCCTAATTACAGTATCGATCGCAATTACTAGCACGTTGCGATTGCTCCGCCTCGTTTACGGTTTGCATCGAGTCCCTTGTAAGACCATCGGTGTTTCTCGGGCCGACTTAACGTCGTTGCATGACCCTTTTTGCCGTCCCGAAAAGTGGTCGGTTTTGAGAACGTCAGACGGCGACTGCGCGTAATCGCTCGCTGCCCGAAGGAATAAGACTGAGTGGTCTCAAAAAGGACACTATGCTAACGAAGGGTGCCCGCACGCGTGAGCACATTATTGCGTCTGCGGCGCCGATCTTCAATGTCAAAGGCTTCGCCGGCTCATCGATTGCCGATATTCTCCACGCGACGGGTTTGGAGAAGGGCGGTCTCTATCGCCATTTCGTGAGTAAAGACGAGCTGGCCCTCGCGGCTTTCGACTATGCGGTAAGAGTGTTGGAAGTGCGGCGTATAACCGCGCAAGCAAAGACGACGACGGCGCTCGGGCGCCTTCGAGCATATGTTGACACTGTCGCGGCGTCGATCGACAGCCCGCCATTAAAGGGCGGTTGCCCTATTTTGAACACCGCGACCGAAGCCGACGACACGCACACGGAGCTGCGGAAGCGCGCGGCGAGTGCGATGCGGGATTGGCAAGCCCGCGTCATGGAGGCCGTTGAGGGCGGTGTTGCGAGCGGCGAATTGCGGCCGGACGCGGACGCGGCAGCAACTGCCTCGATCCTCACGTCGGCGCTCGAAGGCGCGATTATGGTCACGGCGTTGCTCCGAGAGCCGGCTCATATGAAACGTGTAGCTAGCCACCTGCACGCCCATCTTGAAAGCCTCCGCTCTCGGCCGGTCCGAAGCCATCGGGGAGCAAGGTGATGGCGGTCGTCAAGGAGCCAAACGACACGACTGTTTCGGCGCCTTTTTTTGCGCCCATAAAAGAGACCGGACGGTCTCTTAGCACACCGTCCAATCTTGTTGAACACGGTTTGCGTCGCAACTTGATCGTGCTCGCAATCATGCTGGCCGTCTTACTCGAGATCCTCGACACCACGATCGTGAACGTTGCGCTGCCGACAATGCAGGGCAGTCTTGGTGAGAAATTTGAGGACGCCTCGTGGATCGTCACGGCATACCTCATCGCGGTCATCATCGCTCTGCCGGTCGTCCCGTGGCTCGAGAATCGTTTCGGTCGCAGACGTTACTGCGTCATCTCCATTCTCGGTTTCACGTTGGCATCAGCAGCCTGTGGAGCGTCACAATCATTGTCGGAAATCGTTTTCTTTCGCGTACTGCAAGGTCTCTGCGGCGGCGGCATCTTGACGATCGCGCGTTCGATCCTCCGCGATACCTTTCCGCCGGAGCAAATCGGCCGTAGCCAAGCCCTGTTAGCTCTTGGAGCCGTCGTCGGTCCGAGCGTCGGCCCTACCGTTGGCGGATTCCTTACGGATCAATTCTCCTGGCGGTGGATCTTCTTTATTAACGTGGTGCCAGGTGTCGCTTCAGGTCTCTTGCTATGGTGGCTGCTGCGGGAGCCGCATCGAAAAAGCGCATCGGCCGACGTCGTCGGTCTCTCGTTCATGATCGTTGGCCTGGGTTCGACTCAATACGTACTTCAAAGCGGCGAGCTTTATGACTGGTTCGCCGACGTGCGCATCGTGGTTTTTTCGGTGCTAGCCGTCATCTTCACGGTAGCGTTTTGCGTCTGGGAGTTGCACGTCGCTCCCCACCCGATCGTCGACCTGCGGATGCTGCGTCGACGAGCTGTCTCCATGGGTAGCGCATTATCGTTCGGCATCGGCTTTACGCTGTTCGTCGGGATCGTTCTCGGCCCGCAGTTCAGTCAGAGCATTCTTGGCTTCACGGCGACGTTAAGCGGCAATCAGGTGCTCGTGCGCGCGTTATCGATTGCGGCGTTCATCCCTATTGCCGTCACCTGCATGGCCCGCTTGCACATCAACCCACGGTTCATCATGGCGGCCGGTTTCGGTCTCGTCGGCTGGGCTGGCTTCTTGTCGAGCGCCGCGACCGCGTCTACGTCAGATTTCTGGTCGTTCGGATGGGCGCTTGCGATCGGCGGGTTCGGATTCGGCTTATTGTTCGTACCGCTTAGTGTGGCCGTGCTTTCGGCCGTCCCCCCGGGCGACACGACGAAAGTGTCCGCGATGCTGTCGCTCTTTCAGCAACTCGGAGCGTCGTTATCGACCGCGATCATGGTGACTATCGTCGATCGCAGGACTGCATTTCATCTCGACCATCTGGCTGCATACATCAATATGAGCCGGCCCGCTATAGCCGCGCTCGTACACTCGCATTATTCGGTGCAGTTTATGGCGCAGCTCGTGACGCGCGAAGCGACGACGCTCGGCTTTGCAGATGCGAATCTCCTCGGGGGGATCTGTGCGCTTGTCCTGGTTCCCGTCGCCCTGTTCTTTCCTACTCGTAAGCAGCCGCCCGCCGCGGTAGCAACAGGGGCCCTTACATGATGTCAGCTCGTCGGAGATGCGAGTTCCAAGCCGTTATGGACCGTGGGCGGTCGTGACCGGTGCTTCATCCGGCATTGGTCGGGCAACGGCTCTGCAGCTCGGCGAAGCCGGGCTCAACCTGGTGATCGTCGGCCGACGACACGATTTGCTGAACGACGTCGCCGCGCAACTTTCTCGATCCTCGGACATCGAGACGCGAGTCGTCGTGGCGGATCTTGCTACGTCGTCCGGCCTTGAGATGGTTGAAGTCGCCTGCAAAGATCTGGACGTCGGGTTGCTCGTAGCTGCCGCTGGCTTCGGAACGTCCGGACCCTTTCTGGAGGCAGATCTCCGAGTCGAACTTGAAATGCTCGACGTCAACTGCGGTGCGCTGGTCGGCGAATGTTTGTACTTCGGTCGCCGATTTGCAAGACGCGGGCGAGGCGGCATCGTCCTGATGGCATCGCTCGTCGGCTTTCAAGGCGTGCCGTTCTCGGCGAGCTATGCGGCGACCAAAGCGTACGTGCAAAGCCTAGCTGAGGCGCTCTACGTCGAACTTCGGCCGCTCGGTATTAGACGTACTTGCATCCGCCCCTGGACCGGTGCGCAGCGGCTTTGAAGCGCGGGCCAACATGCGCATGAGCGCGGCGATCGAGCCGGACGTTGTCGCACGCGAAACCTTGCAAGCTCTCGGGCGAAAAAGCGCCGTCACGCCTGGCCTTTTTTCCAAAATACTGACCTACCCATTAACCCCGCTTACACGGCCGCTGCGAACGCGCATCATGGCTCGAGTGATGGGCGATATGACCAAGCATCAACGGGAAGCGTCCGTATGACCCCCCATCCACCGTCATCGCGCATCGCGCATCGCGCGCGCCGCGAGACTCACGACGTTCCAACCATCCTCGATACCGCGGATCTGCGGGAGCGGTTTCTTGCCGCCGGGGCGCACGACGTCGGGTTTGTCGATCTTGCAAATCCTGCAATTGACGACCAGTGTGAGATCCTTCTGGCAGCCTTCCCGCGCACGCAGGCGCTCGTTTCGTTCGTCGTTCGCATGAATCGCGAAGACATGCGCACGCCGCCGCGTTCGGTCCCGAACGCTCGAACGCGCCGGGGTACCTGGATCGTCTCGCAAAAGCCGGTCGCGGGAGCGGCCGGACTCGGCAAGATCGGCATGCATCGCTGCGTCATGCACCAACCGGACGCGCACATCACGTTGGCAGAGTTGCTCGAGCGCACTTCGCTGAAGCGGTATCAAACGCGGTCGATGCGAGCTGCGAAACATCCGCGTTTAGCATAGTGAGCGTGAATATATGCGGTCTTCGAAGCTCCTAACATCCGCTCGATAAGATTTTCGACGTGCTTTCCTTCAACGAGGTCGGCGTCTAGCATCATGCCGCCGGCGTCGAAAGCACGCAAACCTAGCAGACGTATGCGCATCACCTCGGGCACTTCGTTTATCCGGTCGTACGTTTCGAAGGCTCCCTCTCGTACAAAAATCGCATGAGCGGCGCGGTACGGTGTTTCCGCTCTTTGGTGCAAGTAGTTGAGAAGAAGGGCGCGCTCGCCTATGTTAAGATCACGCATCTCGACGCGGTCGGGGAAACCAGGCTTCTCATCGACGATGTACCGTTTCGCTCTCTTTGCGGCTAAAGCTGCGTCATCAAGCCCGAAAAGAGGAGCGAAGGTCGTCGCCGGTAGGCCGGTGATTCGATAGGAGATCATGGCACGATTTTAGCCGGCCCGGGTGCAGAACGCGTTCCGGTCTTTGCTCTCACGTTCGAGGCCCAGGCCGGAGCCCGGTCTATGCGTGTGAAATGTCATAGCAACGCGCAGAGCGCGGGCTCGAATGCGAGCCTGTAGAATCCAAGTGTGATGGACCTTCAAGCCGATCGTTGGAATGCCGTCCGTGGCCGGGATCGCGAGTCCGATTTTATTTTTTGCGTTTTGACGACTGGAATCGCGTGTCGCCCAGGCTGCCCGTCCCGGACGCCTCGAATTGAGAATGTCAGGTTTTTCGATGACTTTGACAGCGCCCGCGCCGCGGGTTTTCGAGCCTGCAAGCGGTGTGCTCCAGATGATGTTGCGGCTAACGCAGACCGGCAGCGATTAATCGAGCGAGCGTGCGCATTGATCGATGCAGACGATACGATTCGCCTCGACGACATTGCCGCTTCAGTCGGGGTGAGCCGCTTCCACTTCCAACGAATCTTCCGTGAAATTCTTGGTATAACACCCGGGGACTACCGACGCGCAAAGCGAGAAGAACGGTTGCGGCGCGGGCTCGGTCGTGGCCAGTCGGTAACCGAGGCGATACAGAACGCAGGCTACGGTTCTTCAAGCCGTGCCTATCAGGCCGATGCACTTGGCATGGTTCCAGCGGCTTACCGCGCAGGGGGCCGCGGCGAGCGCGTTAGTTACGCAATAGCGGATTCGTCGCTTGGGCGTGTGCTTGTCGCACGAAGCGAGCGGGGTATCTGCGCGATCGAACTGGGCGACGATGATTCGTCCGTCATCAGTGCACTTGGTCAGGAACTTCCCCATGCGGAGTTGGTCAATGACGAAACCGCACTTGCCGACCATCTCCGAGCCGTCTTGGGCGTCGTGGACGGCGACGAATCCGCAAGCTGCCTAGACCTTGACATTCGGGGCACAGCGTTCCAGCGACGAGTTTGGAAAGCGCTTAGCGCGATTTCAGCCGGCGAGCGACGATCTTACAGCGATGTTGCTGATGCCATCGGGCTCCCTGGCTCAGCTCGTGCTGTCGCGGCCACCTGCGCGCGGAACCCCCTTGCCGTTGCTGTCCCTTGCCACCGCGTCGTTGGCGCAGACGGCGCGCTGAAGGGTTATCGTTGGGGTATATCGCGCAAGGAAGCGTTACTGCGACGTGAAGCATTGGAAGGTGTCGACTAACGCCCTCCTGGGCGGCTCTACGTCGCTCTAGTCCGTTGCAAGCGCGCACGTTTCTCGATTTTGGACGCCCTTGAGAAATTCGAAGTCGACGAGCGAGTGGTCGATGTGGCGTCTCAGCATCATCTCGGCGATTGCATCGATGAACACGGAGTCGTGGGTTCCTACCGCGACGTGCGTATCTGTCGTCGCAAGCCGGCATGTGCAGGATGGGGAGCACGTCATCGCCACGCTGGCGAATCGGAACCGAGCAGGTGGGGCGCATGAGCATAAGCGGCGGGGCGTCCTCCGATGCGACCTGGCAGAAACAAATAGCGTAACGTTCCAAAGTCACTCGCCACCGTCGCTTCCCCGCGCGCCTCTGCGCGGCGCGGTGTCGCACGAAGGCGCAGGCGGCCCGATCGACGCGAGCGCGAGCGCCGTGCGCGCAAGCGACAACGTGACGAGCCACCCGCCGCCACCTGTCGCTACCGTTCGCGTGCTTCTTGACGGCATACACCTGCATATGCAATGATCGATAGGCATGAGAACCACACCGAGGTCACGCGTCGCCGAAGAGATGGCGGGTTCGTGCCTTATGATGCGGGCCAGGCTCGTCTCACGAGTCGTTACTGGAATGTACGATGACGAATTGCGACCAATCGGCATCAAAGCCAGTCAGTTGAACCTGCTTGTTGCCGTGGCGCAGAGCGGTCCGATTCGGCGCAGCGACCTTGGCAAGTTGTTGCACTTGGACTCATCGACGCTCACCCGGAACCTGCGCGTCATGGAAACCAATGGGTGGATCGAAGAGGTCTCGGAAGGATCCGACGGCCGTGGCCTACCCGTGTGCGCCACCGCGAAAGGCGAGGCGCTTGTCACGAAAGCCGCACCCGCCTGGAAGAGCGCCCAGCGTCGCGCGTCCCAGTTATTGGGCAGTGCCGGGAAGGCAACGCTGATGAGCCTGTCGCGTCAACTGCTCGAGACCGCGTCCTAATCTTTTTGACCACACATCTGTATATACAGATATACGTGAGCCCGTCCACGAAATCGTTAGCCGCTAAGGAGTAAGGGAGACGTCATGGAGCCTATTCTCGTAACGGGCGCAACGGGCAAAACGGGGAACGCCGTTGCATCGGAGCTGCTTCGTCGAGGCATACCTGTGCGCGCACTCGTTCGTTCGCTCGACGCCCGCAGCGAGCGGCTCTATGAAGCCGGTGCGGAGGTCGTCACCGTCGACCTATTCGATTCGGAACGGCTGCTCGGGGCAATGAAGGGAACGTCGCGGGCGTATTACTGCCCGCCGTGGCACCCGTATATGGTTCAAAGCGCCGTGGCCTTCGCAGTGGCGGCGCGCGAGGCGCGGCTACAGGCGATCGTTGGGCTCACCCAATGGCTTGCGAGCCCTGCCCATCCGTCGCTCCTTACACGGCAGAGCTGGCTCGTCGACCAGCTGTTCTCGATGGTTCCCGGGGCGGCACACGTTATCATCAACCCGGGGTATTTCGCGGACAATTATCTCAATCTCACGGTTCTCCGGTTTGTCGCTCACTTGGGCGTCTTTCCGAGTCCGACGGGCACGAGTCGGAACGCCCCGCCCTCAAACGAAGACATCGCGCGCGTTGCAGTCGCGGCGTTGCTCGATCCCGCTCGGCATGCTGGTCGCGCGTACCACCCGACGGGGCCGACACTGCTATCCGCTCGCGACATGGCCGACGTCTTGCAACGCGTGTTCGGACGGCGGGTGCGGCACCTCGATATGCCGATGTGGATGTTCCTAAAGGCAATGCGCGTATCCGGCTTCGAGGCCTTCGAGCAAACCGGCGTGCGCCAGTACATCGCCGAACATGCGCGCGGCACGTGGGAAATTGCAGCGCCGTCCGATCACGTCTACGAAGTGACCGGGCAGCAGCCGGAGGACTTCGAGACCATCGTCCGCCGCCACGCGGAGCATCCCGTTCTGCGCCGTACATTTTCAAACCAGCTCCGCGCGATCGGCGAGTTCATGCGCATTGGATTCACGCCTGCGTACGATTTAGATCGCTTCGAGCGGGAGCAACACTTTCCAGTGCCGCAGCATCCGCGTCTCGCTGCCGATTCGCAGACGTGGCGTGCAGAGCACGTAGCGGTCGATGGCAGCGCCGTGGCTTCGGCGGGTCGGGAGGGCTCAAATTCCATAGCGACAACCGAACCGGAAGCGAGTGCCGCATGGAACTGAGCCGGTTTTTCGTGGGGTTCGTCGCCATCGTCGCGCTGCTGCTCGGGGCGGGGATGGTTCGTTTTCTGCCGCCACGCTACCGGGTCAGGGCGCTGGGCGCGCTCATCGCGTGGACCCTCTACGCGGCCTTGCTCGGTTTGGCGGGAATTCTCAGTAACGCCGCGTTGCGACCACCCGGCATCGTGTACGTCTTCCTGCCGACGATCGCGCTCATCATCTTTTTGACGCGTTCGCGAGCCGGGGCCGTGATCGCGTCGAGCGTTCCGATTTGGTTGTTGATGGGCGCGCAGTGCGTCCGATTCGTCGTGGAAATTCTTCTCAATCGCTTGTGGCATGCCGGACTGCTTCCGACGATGATGACCTTCCATGGCGGCAATCTCGACATGTTGATCGGCGTCAGCGCTCCGATCGTCGCCGCGCTCTCCGCTGCACGTCGTCTCGATTTGCGTGTTGCGCTCGCATGGAACGTTCTTGGAATAGCGATGCTCGGCAACATCGTCGTTAGGGGCATTCTCACCTCACCGGCGATCCATGCCTTCAAGGCCGATGCCCCGAGTGCGATCGGCACGTTTCCGTTCACCTTCATCCCAGCTCTCATCGTGCCGCTCGCCCTAATGCTGCACGTTCTTGCGATTCGCGCGATTCTGGGATCGCTGAAGGCTCACTACGGCCGCTCACAGCTTGCGCCGACATCATGACGGCGCTCTTCAGCGGCGTTTCCGGCCGACCACTGCGTCAGCGTCGAGGAACTCGCGCCGCTCGATCGGTTTCATGCGCGCGGGCTAGCGGCAACCCTTATGCCGGACGCGACTTAACGCGAAGGCCGTCAAGACGACGATGACGGGAACGCTAATGGCGATCACAATGCCGACGAGGCCGACAATGTAGTACGCGATAGCGTCGACGGAAAGACCTTGAACCGTTTGTTGCAGCCGAAGCTGCTGTTCAGCCCGCCGGTTGATCGACTCCGAGACGCGCTGATTGCGTTGTTCGCGTGTTATTCCGACGCGAGTGGACAGCAATTGCGTCACCGCGCAACGCCGACCCAGTTTCTCACTGCTGGGCGGCGTGCACCGTGACGGTAAACCCTCCCGGTGAGCGCAAGGCGAACATACGGCCAAACGGACCGTCACCGACGTCGCCGGGGTCTGCTCCGCGATGCAGCAGCTCCTCCCGATACTCGTCGATGTCGCCGGCAACAGAAAACCAAAGCGCTACCCCGGCCCCGCCACCGACGCTCTCGCCCGGACGCGGCTTCCGAATTGCGAACGCGATCGGCTTGGTCTCAAACACGTGCGTGCCCGGTGGGCTGTGCGCGGCTGGTCGTAGTCCGACCACGTCCGTCCAAAATGTTGCGGCCGATTCAACGTCATCGACCACGAAAGCGAAAAAATCAGGTCCTACGAGACTAGCGGCAGACATTTGTGCTCCTTCTGAGGAATCAGGTTCCTGATGGAACTATATCAGGATCCTGATTCAATGGCAAGAGCCGGTTATACGACCGAATCGAGGGTAGGCTACCTCGTAAAGCGGGTTCAATCGGCCCTGCGCGCAGCAATGGACCAAGCCTTCCGGCCACTGGGTATCGGCGTTTCACAGTATGCGATCTTGGAGGCGCTAATAGAAATGCCCGAGTCAGAGGCGACGAACGCTGCGCTCGCGCGGCGGTGTTTCATCACGCCACAATCTGCGAACGAGATGATCGCCACGATGACCGAAGGCCGACTGGTTGCGAGGCGCACCAGCCCGGGAGCACGGAGGATAACGTTTTCGCTGACGAAGCGGGGGCGCGTCAAGTGCGCGGAGGGGCGCCGACTTTCGCTCGAGCTCGAGGAGCGAATGCTGTCCGGCCAGACGCGCGATGACCGCGCTCGCCTAGCAGGTCTTTTAGTAAATTGCGCGCGCGCTCTGGAACGATCATCATGATGTGGGACGCGCGTTCACGCGTTATGGACGTTCGATCGGTAGAGCACGCAGCGCTGGAGCGAGGTGCCGAGAGCGTGAGGATGATCGAAGTCATCGTGCGGATCGTGCGTCATGCCGAGGCGTTGCATCACGCGTTGTGATGGAATGTTGCTTGCGGCCGTGAGCGCGACGACTTCGTCCAGCTTCATGGTGGTGAAGGCGTAACCGAGCGCGGCCCGCCCGCCCTCGGTGGCGTAACCGTTGCCCCAATGTTCGCGCGGTAAGAGCCAGCCGACTTCGATTGCGGGTGTGAAAGCGGCCGTAACTTCACGTTTTGCAGCAGAATGATCCCAGCAAACGACGCGCTGCGGTTCACCTCGATGGCCCAGTAGCCATAGCCCTTGGTCTCGAGCAGCCGGCGATAATGGGTAGCCGCCGCTTCGGCGTCGGCGCGCGGTATGGGCGTCGGCGAGACGTACCGCGTCACCTCGGGGTCGGCCGCCATGGCGAGGTACGGTTCCATGTCGGCGTCGGTCAATGGCCGCAGCCGCAAGCGCGGCGTCTCGATGATCATGATGCTGCGTTCCCACCGCGGGCTCGAATTGCTCGAGAAGGTAGCCGCTAGGTCGTCGCTTAGTGAGACTGAGGCGCTCGATATGGCGTATGAGAAACGGCATCAGGGCCGGTTATAGAACGGGCGGTTTTCGATCCGACGGACTTATCGCGGGTTTGATCTCCGCGACGGGTCAAAACTAATTACGGGGGACTTTGAGCTCGTTGTCTCGCCCGCGCTTTTGCTGGAGCTCGAGCGCGTGTTGTTGCGGCCCAAGTTCCGTCCGCAGAAGCGCTTTAGCAAGGTCCCGGCCTTGCGGCATACGAGATCACGGATCTCGCGGACTCGTTCGATGGGCTGACCCTTCGGGTCAGGGATGCCCCAATCGTCGTCGACGCGCGACACGCCGTCGACGTCGCAGCCCATGGTGATGATGCGATCGGCGTGCGACACGATCGCGGGGTCGAGCAACTTCGGCCGAGCAGTAGAAATGTCCATGCCCATTTCAGCCATAGCGGCAACGACGCCGGGGTCGGCGCGATCGGCAGCGACTGTTCCCGCCGAAGCCACCTCGACGTCGTCACCCGTGAAGCGACGCAGGAACGCTTCGGCCATTTGACTGCGACCGGTGTTGTGTTTGCATACGAAAAGCACCAACGGCTTCCCATTAGCGGACGGCATATTCCGGCTCCTTACGGTCGAGCACGTGAGGAAGAAGCACCGCCTCCGCGGTGCTGGGCGACGCCGGCGAGAGCCAGCGGAACAGCGCCGTCGCAGCTGCAGCGCCGGCGAGTTGCGCGAGAATGAACGGTGTAACGTCGATCGGACGAATGCCGGCGAAGGTGTCACTGAGCGAGCGCGCGATCGTCACGGCTGGGTTCGCGAACGACGTCGACGACGTGAACCAATAGGCGCCTACGATGTAAGCCGCGACGGCAAACGGGGTCGCTTCGGAACGGGCTCGAGCGCAGCCCCAAATGACGGCGAGCAGACCGAAGGTCGCGACGAACTCGCTCAACCATAGCGCGCCCCCGGCGCGAGCGTGATGCGATGCGACGAATGGCGGCAGGCCGAACATCACGTTCGCGATCGCGACGCCGGCGATCGCGCCGGAGAGTTGCGCGACGACGTAGACCGGCACATCGCGCCAGGCGACGCCGTGCTGCCATGCATCAGCGAGCGTCACTGCGGGATTGAGATGCGCGCCCGAAATCGGACCGAAGGCGAGAATGATTGCGACGAGCGCTCCGCCGGTCGCGATCGCATTTGCAAGGAGCGCGATCGCGACGTTTCCGCCGGCGAGGCGTTCCGCCATGATGCCCGAGCCAACGACGGCAGCGAGCAGCAGCGCCGTTCCCACCGTTTCGGCGGTCGCACGCCGCCAAAGGTTCATCTCAGCAGCAGGCCGGCGACGCGGCCGCTAAAGCCGCGGCCGTCGTGCAACAGGTCGTTGCCTCGTTGTCGCGTTCTTCGGTTTCGGCGATGACGAAGTAGGTCTCCCAGCGCCGGCCATCCGGATCCGTCGCCCACACTTTGTTCTGAACGGCGTAGCAGCACGTCTCATCCATCTCGACGTCGACGGCATGGCCCGCCGCGCGAAGACGCGCGATTGCCGCGTCAACGTCTTCGGGTTTCTCAACGACGACGCCGTAATGGGCACCTTCGCGCACATCGGTCGTGGGATCGGCATCGAGCGCCAGTTCGAGACCCGGGTTTTCAGTCAGGAAGAGCGCGTAGTCGCCGTAATGCTTTGCCGGCTCTGCGGCGAGCAACGTGCGATAGAACGCGACGCTTGCATCGAGGTCGCGCGTCGCAAGATTGAGGTGCATTTTCATGCGAGGACTTTCGCGGGCAGCACGGACGCAAGTGCGGCGTCGAGTCGATCGCGCGCATCGGGCGCGAGGGAGTAGTAACCCCACGTGCCACGGCGGACCGAAGTAACGAGCCCGACGTCCTTGAGAATCTTCAAGTGGTGGGAAACAGTCGATTGATTGAGCTCGACGCCGGAAGTGAAGTCGCACACGCATACTTCGTGCTCGGCGCGTGCCAACGTTGCAAGGATCGAGACGCGCACGGGATCGGCGAGCGCCTTGAAGAGGGTCGCCTCGTCCGTGAGATCGCGCTCGTAGACTGCCGTTTCCGGGCAGCACCGCTGCATTGACATATTTCGATGCTATCTCTTGAGTCGAACTCTGTCAATGCATTAGCACGGTCGCTGCAATCCCAAAACCGACCCCTTCGGACTGCCAAGGGAAGCGCCCCCGATTAGAGCGCTAATCGGCTCCAGCCGATATCCAGGCCCTCACGCTCGATGCCGCGATCGCGGGACCGCTCGCGCAGTATCTTCCCAATCTTGCGGTCGCGCGCGCGCTCGAGCCCGGCGGCGAGGCTCGCGTCGCTCGTGTCGCGGAATGCAATTGCCAGCTTTCGCCGGGACGACCTTCGCGATCACAGGGACGCCGTGTCCATCACATCCCTATGTCAGCTCGAGGAACGTCGCCAAGAGCCGACGCACGGAACGCAGCGTCGCCGGCGACACCTCCTCCGCAAATTCCGCCAACCGCGCACGCCAGTTCAAGCTCTTAACCTGGTCGGCCAGCGCCACACCGGCAATCGAACTGCCCGCTTTCAAGGGAACCTCGAACGGATAACCTTTCCGCTGCGATGCGATTCGGACGCCGACGGACAGCGACGTCCTCGGGTTGTAGGCACGCGGCGATAGCACGAGAAACGGCGTGTACAATTGCATTATATCGCGCCCGGTAAACCGACGCAGAACGCGTTCATCGAGAGCTTCAACGGCAAGTTTCGCGATGAGTGCTTGAACGACAACGTATTCGCAACTCTTGCGGAGGCCCGCGACATCATCGAACGCTGGCGAATCGATTACAATCAGCATCGCCCTCCCCGATCGCTGGCCAGCTAACGCCGATCGAGTTTGCTACCGCTCAACTCCATTCGTTGCTTGCTCTCCACTTATGACTGGGGCATACCTCGGGGCAACGTCAGTCGCACTCCGGAATGTAACGTTGCCGCGCGCAGGTCTCGCCTCTCGCCGACGCGGAAGCGTGACGCGCGTGAACTTCCTCGCCAGATTTTTCAGAAAACGTTCGCCGGCCAGCTCGAGCGGCTCGCACGAATCGGGAGACCAGGCGGTGCTTACTTGCTGCCGCGTGTTGCTCGATCGGCAGCCAATCTTGTCGGTTACACACGAGCGCGATGGCGACTGGCAACTGCTCTGCGGCGGTACACACGAGCCAGTGAACGACGACGGCGCCAAAGTCGTGCATCTGAATCATTTGCTGGAACGGGACGCGTCGCTGCAGAGCGTGATGAGTCTGGCACGCGGCGTGCAAGCCGAGCGCGATGGCGAAACGGCACCATGGGTACGGCGAGGCGCCGCAGACGACGAGGTCGACAACTCGGAGCATCCGGCCGATTGCGCGTGCTGCAACGAACATGGAAAAGAAGTCGGCCCAGACGGCTTCGATGCCGCGGAGCGCAAGTGCATCAACGACATCCAGGAGTACGGCCTGCACATTTTCCAGATCGCTGCGAGCGATGAGGACGACGGTTTCTCATACTCCGTTGGACTCTTCGATCGGTACGCACATCCGGAAATCATCGTTTTCGGACAGAAAGCTTCTTGGCAATATTCGATGCTAAAGTTGATCGCGGAGAAAATTGCCGACGGCACAGTTTTCGAGCCAAGCCACTTGTATTCGGATTTGCGTGAAGGTTATTCGTGCCGCTTTCACGCCGTGCGTACGTTCGAAAGCCTTCGGGACTATGTCGGCTGGGATCTCTGGTATTATCGCACCGTGAAGAAGGCCGACGGTCTATTCCCCCTGCTACAATTCGTATGGCCCGATAGGGAGGGACGCTTCCCTGACCAACCGGGATACGAAAGCTACCTGCAACCGCTGCTTCTGTGAGCATCGGCCTCCAGCTCGTCCCCTTTGCTTGTACAGCTCGATCGCACAACCATACCGCACTATCGATCGCGGCGAGGACCCAAACACATTAATGAATCCCCAGCGCGTCTCGTTCGATAACGGACTGACGAACATGATACCCGTTCTTGAGGATTACGCATCCGATTCATACGCTCTCAAGCTAGCGGGCGGCGACTGCGATGATTCGTGTCGAGAATTAGCGGAATGTTTCGACGACATGTATTTCATCACCGAAACCGCCGCAGTTTCGTATCTCGGTTTAACCGACGAGATTGTCGCGAAGCTAGCGGCGTTCCGGAGCCTCATTTTTGCCGCAGTTGATGACGGAGGCAACGTGGCCGCAAATGGGCGGCACTTTCTCGCGCTTTACCAGGCGCTTCGCGATGGTACTCGCATACCGGAACCGCCCCCGAGGGGACCACGGTGGAGGTCCGATGCTCAAATCGTCGTGAGCGACGACTGGATCCGAATTCAGGCCGCCGCTCGCGATCTATTGCACCTATTGTCGTCGCTTCCACGAGGAAGCTAGGACGACGGCGTTTTAAGCTTTCAGGAGGGCATGGTTATCAAGGTCAAAGTGGCAGGATTCAGTGTTTCGCTGGATGGCTTTGCGGCAGGGACGGAACAGGGCCTCGATCATCCGCTCGGCAAACGCGGCGATGAATTGTTCCAGTGGTATTTACCGACCCGGACTTTCCGCGCGATGTTTGGGCAGGAAGGTGGCGACACTGGACTCGATGACGACTTTGGAAAGCGGTCGATGGAGGGCTTTGGCGCTTTCATTCTCGGCCGAAACATGTTCGGCCCTATCCGCGGCAATTGGCGAAATGACGATTGGAAAGGGTGGTGGGGTGATAACCCCCCTTATCATGAGCCGACATTCGTTGTTGGCGCCGGGATAAGATGGACCCAGTTTGGCCGCGTTAAGACGAACCCACCTGGGGGGCGGTTTTCCGTTTTGCGACACTGGTCCCTTGCGTCTTGGCGCGCATGCGGTAGCTGTCGGCTTTG
>JAABUO010001221.1_pt1 | contig 35313 bp, 50 predicted proteins | sample 5559291 | NCBI WGS metagenome assembly JAABUO01 (sample SAMN10711878, study PRJNA513372) | rock metagenome | isolation source: Antarctica rocks | place: Antarctica: Victoria Land, Finger Mt sud
GCAGCACTGGCCTGCCCTGTCTAGGGTGACACTGGCTCCAGCAGTTGTGTTCATTGCGCAGCAGGTGCCAGCATCACTGACAACACCTGGAGCAATGGAGGAAGCATGTTGATGCAAGCTATCAGCGTTATACAGACATAAGTACTGACGCACAGAGGATCTGTTGCTGTCAATGCAGACTGCCATATCAGCTGACATCACACTGTTTGCCCATCATGCATCCAATGCAAGCCTTGCAAGGATCTTGCATTGTGCAGCAAATAACAGGTGGAAATGCAAATGCAAGCATGCTTCATGGAATCACAAGCAAGCCTTGCAGCATCACCCTCACCAGAGTTGCAGCATGTGCCATTGCTGTTGACAATGCCTGTGCTGCAGCAGATCTCTGTAGAGTTGCTGCCAGCTGCACTGCTGTTGGAGGCTGTTGCAGTGGTGTTGCACAAGCCTGTGGAGATGGCGCAGTTGGGGCCTGTGTAGCCAGACTGGCACTGGCAAGCAGAGGTGGTGGCATTGCAGACACCATTGTTGGAGCAGTCTGCCGTGGTGTTGCATGTGAAGGTGTTGCACAGGCGGGATGACAGCGGAGAGTACCCAAGTTGGCTTGTACAGACCTGCAATATACGGATGCGTAGTGTAGGTACCCATGTAGTTGATAAGATTCAATGGGCAGCAAGGCAGCAAGTTGTGCAGGAAGATAGCCAGGTCTGGCTGTGTTTCAGTGCAGCTGAAATCACAAGCAGTCAGTGGTCTGACTGATGCTGGATGCTGCCAGCTATGACTGATTGCTGGATGGAGGTAGATCACAGTAGTCAGCTCCTGAAGCATACACAGCAACACAGTACAGCAAAACCAACAGCACAAGCAACGACTGCCATCTGAACATAGCAAAGTGAAGAGCAACCCACCGCAGCATCAGCTGAACCACCCTTGATGCGCTGACAGGACACAGTCCTGTTCTGCATGCCGCCAGTGCAGCTGCCCCAGGCAGCAGTCTCCCACATGTAAGCCTCACAAGGTGTGGCAAAGCACTGCTCAATGCTGACTGGCTCGCCCAACGGCAGGCAGTTTTGAGTGTACTCAGCAGATGTGGAGTCCACTGCTGCGCCATTGTGCACGCATGTGACATTACGCTCTGCTGTGCCGCTGTCCCCACACAGGGCTGAGCATGATCCCCAGGGACCCACAACAAAGCTGTACTGCCCACATGGTGCTGTGTTGCAGGACTCTGCAGTCATCAATCGCTGTGGATGTCATGACTTCATAATTAGAAGCGGCCAAACAATTGAGCATGCAGCAAAAGTGGATCTGCCACCAATGCACAACAGTACAGAGTGAAGTTTCACAGAGTTGCAGCAGGTTGACTTCTGCACAAGTGAGTAATAGGCCTCTTGAGTGCACACAGATCAAACTCATCATCACATGTTCGCATACAAAAGAGGGAAACTTGCCTGTCAAGTTAGCAATGGTGGACATGTTGTACTGGCAGTTGCTGAGCTCAACAGGCAAGCCATAAGCTTGACTGACGCAAGTGAGAGCCCTTGTAGCATTGCCGCCACCACATTCCACACTGCAGTCACCATAGGTGCCGAAGTTGAGCACAAAAGGAGCCAGGCCTGTGAGGGAGGGTGCAGCTGGGGCAGGTGCAGCCCAGCTGGCATTGGGGACAGGGGTTGGGATGGGAGTTAGGGTGGGTGCCAAGGTGGGTACAGCTGTGGGACTGGGAACAGGCACTGGTGAAGCTCTAGAAGAAGCTGTGACTGCTGGGGTAGCAGCTGGTGAAGCAACTGCTGCTGGTGCAGGGGCCATGGCAGAGCATGTTAGAGAGCTGCCATCCAAGCACGAGTAGCTGCAGTTGTTGGACTTGACAGCATCCCATACAGGAAGCTCCACAATGAACTCGTCCACAATGCAGAAGTCGGGGTCCAAGTCAGGGGTGCAGCTGGTGGCTTCATCAATGGCAGTATGCAGGGCAAGGGAGATGCGGTACTCTGACATTGGCCCGCATTGATACTGAGGCCTGAGGCAGGTGGAGGTGGGGCAAGCACCAGGAGCAATAGCAGGAGCAAGGGAGGGCCCTGTGACAGGAGGTAGGGCTGCACTAGAGGTTTCTGGCAAGGGGTAGGGTGAAGCTGATGCAGATGGTGGTGGGACAACTGTAGACTCCAAGGCAGGATTGGTTTCTGGGGACGCAGGGATAGGAGTTGTGGGGGTAGCGGTAGGGGTGGGTGATGACGGTGATGCACCTGAGCCTGTGATAGCAGATATTGTGGGTGTTGGCTCTGGTGATGCAGCAGGTGGGGTAGGGGAAGCAGGGATGGGAGATTGAATGGGTGCAAGAGAGGGACCAAACAGGGGTTGGGTGGCAGGGGCAGGGCTGGGGGTAGCCACACTGCCACAGGTCTTGCTCTGCTGGGGGCAGGAGAGGGTGCAGCTGCCCTTGGTGACAGCATCATACGTGCTCTGGTCCACAGCGTAGTAGCCACAGATGACCTGGCTGAGCACTGTGATGCAGGTGGTATTGGCAGCGTTGAGGTAGGCATACATGTCGGGGGACACAAAGTCTGTGCAGCCACCATAGGCACAGGCGTATGTAGCATCACCTGCATTGCAGCTAGCTGGTAGGGGAGCTGGAGCACCTGCATGTCATCACAGAAGTTGGTGTTGGCATGCATGTTTAAACATGGATTGTTGCTGTCTGGTTGCAGCCATGATGCAACACATATTGGCAGCACTGATAAAATCATGCAGGCAAGCGTTGGATGTGCTGCTTAAGCCTGCCATTGCAATATGGTTGTATAGAATGCATGCATGACGTGAAGTGTAAAACTGGCACCTGAAAAGGACTGGCGTGCTTCTGCTTCAGGGGCCGCAGCAGTTGGCAGAGAAGATGCAGGAGAGGAGTTGGTGGTGATAGGTTTTGCAGGAGATGTTGTGACAGGGGCAGAAGTTGTGGGCGAGGAAGTCACAGCAGAGATTGCTGGACTCGCAGCAGGAGATATCCCGATCACACCAGCGGTAGTAGCAGGCGCAGGCGCAATGGCAGGTGATGACGGACACTGAAGAGATGTGCTTCCGGCGCACGTCTGGACGCACTGCCTGCTCTGTACCGCTGTCACGACGCTTGCATCCAATATGGACGAACCACACACGAAAAGGTCCAGGCCCGTCACAGCCTCACAGGTGGTGTTTAACACTGTCTGGTACACGCTGTCTGGAACATTGATGCAGCTTGGGCAGGTCCAAACTGGCAGCAAGCAGTCGGTGGTGTTTGCGTCCAGGAGACTCCGACTTGGTGCTGGGGCAGGTGAAGTGCTGTACCCAAAAATGCTGTTTAGGTTTAACCGGAGAAACTGCAGTGACTTTGCCAAGACACCGCTCAAGTCTGCCGCAACATCAAAGTGAGGTGTGCCTGCTGAAGCGGGCAACACAAAGAGTGCTGCAACCACTACAGCAGCCAAACCCAGTTGACCCGCAAGGCTGGACAGGTTGTGCATGCCCCGTGCTCGTCGCATGGTACCGGGGGGAAGCTGAAACCGAGATTCAGCTGAACAGACAAGTCGATGAGCTACTTCAGCTTGACCTCAAGGTTGCAAAACAACAGGCGCAACACGGTGAGGGTGTGATCAGATGCAGCTGCAGACGTGTGCAAGACAACGTAGATCGCGGCTGCGACGGACGGACCAGGTCGCACACACCAGGCACAAGGTGTGAGGCCTGCGAAATCCGCTATGTGCAGTCGGCGATACTGCTGGCAACGCTGGACACAACTTGTAGCCGGGCGGGCACACTGACAGTAGACGCAAAACAAACTTGCGAGCGTTCAAAGTTTGAACTTCCTTTGTTTTGGTTTCCTTTGACTTTGAAAAACCTACTCCAAGTAAACGTGCTCCGTCTACAGTACGCTCAGCGACAAAGCAAGAAGCCTGCTTCAGAGTCCATCATCGCTGACATTGAACAGCAGCGGACATACAGTCAACCGTCCGCACAAAGCCGACTTGGTTGCAAAGCGCAAGCACAAATTTGGTTGACGCAGAGTATTTGCGGTCATGCGAACCGGTCGGAATTGTTGTACAGCTATGCCGGTTACCCTGGACCCTGCCCAGCTGCAGAAAGGAGGGGTTGCGGCCGCAAGCTGCATGGGCAGCAGTGTCTCAGGGTTTCGAGACTTTCTGTTGAAAGGAAAGGTAATCTTCAAAGCTGGGAAACCATCGGCTACGTGCACGGCCTGCTGCATACACGTAGCTGATCGGACAGGCTTTGCGCAGCCGAGCCCGGCCGCATGTGAACACGACGTCGCGTCGCATCTTGATTGATTTGTTTCTCAATGTGACATGATGTCGTGTTCAGATTGTTGACTTGGCTGTGGCTGTCGTGATCGGAGGAGCCACTCTCAACCTGGTCAAAGCTATGGTGAGCAAGCCTGACCCATTTGGGAAACGAAAGAACGGACCGCGTGCTTTGGCTTTGCCTTAAGATGCTAAGGGCCATGATGTGTCGCCTCCGTATACTGCCGTAGATTCCCGACGTGTGGCCACTTGACTTGTAAATGCCAGGTGTAAGCTTCCGCCGCAACCGTCTTGAATCACATACAATCTGATGTTGGTTGAGCAGGTTGCAGACATCATCACACCACTTATCGCTGCAATAGCAGGCCAGCCAAACTTTGCCAGTTTAACGTTCACAATACACAGGTACCTGCAGAGTTCAGCCATAGACAATTGCTGCTGACCTGCTGCAGCCCAGATCCTGACAAAGCTTGTTATGTCCTGCAGGTCCAGATTTGCCTATGGAGACCTGATCAACAAGGCATTGACGTTCCTGTTTACCTGTTTGATAGTCTACTATGCTGTGGTCTTGCCAGGTAGTTTTGTCCAATATGTGAATTTCCACCTTAGTTTCAAGGCCGCACTAAGTTGCAGAGAGGTCCTTGTCTTGTGCTGCAGTTTCCAAGCTGTCAGCTTACTTCTTCCCGCCAACAACATGTCCTGAGTGCATGGAGACAATCTCAGCAAAGGCGATCAGATGCAAGTTCTGCTGCATTCCGATAGAGCCACCCATCAAGATGAGGTATGCTTATAGGCAGTTGCTTTATGCACGCCTGCTTGTCAGCTGCATTGCCAATCATCTCTTGGCAACACATGCAGAGGCGTATTGTTTTTGCATTCGTGAGACAAGGCTAGTGTTGGCAGTCCATGTTGGCATGTGTTAATGTGTCTCCATTGCAGGTCCACAATACCCGCTCATAGTGCATATTATGTATTACGTTGTGTCATCCACAATGCAGACTGCCAATGCATGGGTTTTTCTGTACCAGTTCACAACTACAAGCTATTGTGCTAGTTGGAAGCCCACCTTGCATGCGACTAGGCAGCAGGAGCTCAAGTACACATGTGCGATGCAGGAAGGTGAAGGCTTTCATGGATGACGCAGAAGTCATCATTCCACTGAAGGGCTACAACCCTGAGACCAGGACCAAGATCAGCAGCCATGTTACCACTACAGCCAGATCTACAGCTGGCCAAACCCCCAGATATCAGGGTGGCACTGCTCCACACCACATGCAAGGTCCCTGTATCTTCACTGCAGATGCAACAGGCCATGACACGCAGTCATCAATGGTATGAGGACCTGGCTGCAATGGGGCGTGAGCCATAAGCAGGGCCAAGACCAGTCACAGCAAAAGAAGAACAATGTACCACCATCTCTGGCAACTCTGAAATTGGTGTTGTCTTACAACGCTTGTGGACACTGTGATACCTGTTGGTATGCAAGCAGGAAGACAGTAATGGACATAGATGACATATTTTACAATGACTTTAAATTGTCAACACCTAGCTCAGCAAATTCAGTCTCTTGCAGTGACCAGCTTTGCATTGCTGTTGTACATTAAACATGTATGTCCAGACAATTTGTGTTAATTACCGAAATCTGTGACATAGAAAGGGATTTTTGCTTGAAACCAAGACAGTGGTCTATGCTGGTAGCCTACCGTATCACCAACAAATGTTTCATACAGTGGCAGCGCCTGTCCTTTAAGCTTTGGAGAGTCGCATTCCAATACAAGGCGAGCAAATGTTCTATACAGCAACAAAATGGCCGTGAGCAGGACTGACATCACCATCAGCAGTGTCAAGCTGAGTTGGGATGTAACTGGGCTCAAATAATGATCTGGGTTGTTGAAGTCAGTTTGAAGTAAGGTTGTCCTTGCAAGGCCTGAAACACTAATGTGTTTTGTCATGACCAACGTGTCATGATCATTGTGACAGCTGATACACTATAGTAGCTAATCTCCCAGGGAAAGGGGGGGGGGGGGGGGCACTCAATGTGTATCGCAAATAGTCATAGAATGCCTGTGTGAAATGTCTTGGGCTTCCCTGTGGGGTACTGCTTGATGGGAGATGGTGGCAATGTCTTCATTTTAGGTAAAACCCCGTCTTTCACTTGCTGGAAGGAATTCAGCAGTCCTAGCTGTTAGTGACCACTAGGTGGGCTTCACCTTTAGGAATTCTAGCTAGGAAAGCCTGATGATTGCCTGAGTCAATTCACGTGTTCAACCCTTTCTTTTGGCAAGCTCGAGACTTGAGTCAAGTCAGCAACTTGCTTGAAGCTGCTGGGTGCTGAGTCAAATCACCCCCTAGGAGCCTGTCAACTCAGAGTGAATTCTCTACAGGGACTAACAACCAAGACATTTGATGTTGCATCGCTGCTTATGCATTCCTTTGTGCTGCTCCAGCCTGCCTTTATCAGGTACTGCATGACCATAAACTGACTCATGAAGCTTGTAAATTAGCTGTGCTGGGAACTCCATTGACTTGATTGATCAATTAGGACAGAACCCTAGCACCGGGCAACCCTGTTGGTGGAGTATGCATGCACAGAGAACCGAAAGCAAGCATCCCTGCCATGGCAGCGCAAGACTACACACGTGAGAGATCACACAAGCGAGAACGCAGCAGAAGCAGGGACAGGAACAGCAAAAGAAGCAGGCGCAGTCCTGTACCCGAAAATGTCAAAGAGTCCTCACGTAGCCACAGAAGTCGCAGCAGAGACCGACAGCGTACCAAACGCGATCCCAGCCCTGACAGAAGCAGACCTCTTGACTTTGCTGCACGGCAAGCTGCAAGAGGCGATCCAGAAGACAGGGCTACAGGTAAACCAGACAGAGATGCTCAGCGAAGCAGCAAGCACTCCCGATCTGACAGTAGGGACGTGAGAGTTTCTAGACACAGCAGGGAGAGAGACAGGGAGGACGGAGATAGACACAGACGAGACCATGACAGAAGCCGCGGAAATGGTAGAGCAAGCAGTAAAGATAGGCAAAATGACAGCCGAAAGGCTGACCCAGAACAGCCAGCCAGCTTGCCTGGACCACCACCTGCACACGACGATACGCCAGCTGTTCCCGTCAGAAAGGCTGAGCCACTATCTCTTGAAGAGCTTTTGAGAAAAAAGCAGGAAGAGCAAGCAGCACTTGCTAAGGTATGTTTAGTTAGTTCGCATGAGCAGCAGTGCACACAGGCCCATATACAAATCTGTGCAATCTTGCAAATTGCACTTGCTGCTGCAGCCAAAATTTCTGTCAAAGAAGGAGCGGGAGGAACTGGCACTGAAGCGCAGACAAGAGGAGGTTGAGCTGCAAAAGCAGAAGTAAGTCTTTCCCTTGGCAACTTCACATATTGGCTGAGCAAGCTGAGGTTCCTGCAATATCCTTAAAACCAGTTGTCAATGTATGTTATTTCCAGGCCATCTGCATAGCGTTATGTACAGGCTCCCTGCTGTGCAGATAATTTTGATCTTTACCCAGGTTGCCTACTTGCTGATGCTTGTTGTTATCTGAATGTATCAGTTTCTCGCTGTGCACATGGTAAGCCACTTGACGCACTTCTCCTCATATTGCAGGCAAGCTCAACTTCATCAGGGGCATGATGACTACCAGTCTGTGGCAAGGCGGGAGCAGAGGGAGCAGGAGAAGCGCCGTGCAGATCAAGCCAGAGATGCTGAGCGCAAGACACGCGAGGAGGTGAGCTCAACGTCATCTGCTTTGTCACAGCTAATGCCATTTTGATGCTGCACTTCTGTCGGCAGCTGCAGCTGCAGCTTTACTCCTGCTTGGCCTGCCAACTACCTGCCAACACAAGCACCGATCCAGCAGACTACTGTGATTGCTGCAAGCTTGGTCTGACATGTTTTCCTTGCTACACTTGTGCCTCATGGCTCATATGCTAGCTGCAAATGCCTTATCTGGCCTGTGCATTGTGACAACTTGTCATAAGGAAACTGCACAGCGAGCTCGCAATGTGCCCAGTCACAGGGGGCAGATTTTAAGCATGTGTATTTTGTGTAGGAGCGTGAGCGGCAGCAAATGGCCGACATGATCAAGAAGCAATACCTGGGTGGTGAGAAGCTGAAGAAGAAGATGCTGAAGCCCTCAGAGAAGTTCAAGTTCAACTTTGACTGGGAGGCAGGGGACGACACGTCCAAGGATCTCAACCCCCTGTACAACAACACTCACGAGGCGCAGCTTCTCTTTGGCCGTGGCTTGCGGGCTGGCGTAGACAGACGCGAACAAAAGAAGGTGTGATCTACCTGCAGTACATTTCTTGCTTGGCTGTGCCTGTAGCAGGTAGGATTGTATGGCATATAATCTCAGCTTCAATTCACATACTGTGACCATACTGCAGTTGATTTTGACCATTCACAGACTGCTTTGATACGTCTCACTAGGTTGAATGATGCAATGCATCTATCATCAAATCCTTGCAAGAAGGAGGTTTGGTTTTGCAGGCAAGCTGGCTATTTAGTCTAGCCAAGCTATCACCATGATGGTGTCCTCAGCTGGCCCAAACATGTTGGTGACTAATACTGACTCTGTTGCTGTTGTGCAGTTGGCAGCTGAGCATGAGCGCGCCATGATGCTCAAAATCCGCCAGTCTCAGGGCATTGTTGAGACCACGGAGGACCGCCAGCGCGACAAAGAACGCAAGCGCGTCGCCGACAAGTTTGAGGACATGCGCAAGGAGAAGCACTGGAGCGAGAAGAAGAGGGAGGAGATGACAGAGCGCGACTGGCGTATCTTCAGGGAGGACTTCAACATTGCCTACAAGGGCGGCCAGTCGGGCCTGCCCATCAGAAACTGGGAAGAGGCAGACCTGCCTGAGACCCTGATGAAGGCCATTGAGAAGCAAGGCTACAAGAAGCCCTCCCCTATTCAGATGGCAGCCATCCCTCTTGGCTTGCTCCAGCGCGACGTCATTGGCATAGCAGAGACTGGGTCCGGCAAAACAGCTGCCTTCACCCTGCCCATGCTGGTCTACATCATGAGGCAGCCCAAGATGACAGAAGAGATAGCAGCCGAGGGACCCTACGCTGTGGTCATGGCTCCCACCCGTGAGCTGACTCAGCAGATCGAAGAAGAAGCTGTCAAGATGGCAGCCAACACAGACTACAGAATTGTGTCTGTGGTTGGCGGTCAGTCCATCGAGGACCAGGGCTTCAAGCTGCGCAAGGGCTGTGAGATCATCATTGCCACGCCAGGCCGGCTGGGCGACTGCCTGGAGAAGTCCTACGCAGTGCTGAACCAGTGCAACTATGTTGTGTTGGATGAGGCGGACCGCATGATTGACATGGGCTTTGAGCCACAGGTCATGGCAGTGCTGGACGCCATGCCCTCAGCCAACCTCAAACCAGATGCTGAAGACGCTGAGCTGCAGACCAACAAGGTGTACAGGACCACCTACATGTTTTCAGCCACCATGCCACCTCAGGTGGAGCGCCTAGCCAGGAAGTACCTGCGCCGGCCTGTCGTTGTCACCATTGGTTCTGCCGGTCGAGCAACAGACAACGTCACTCAGCGTGTCATGATGGTCAAGGAGAATCAGAAGCACACCATGCTTGACAGCGAGCTGTCATATGTGGATGACAAGCGTGTCATCATCTTTGTCAACACCAAGAAGCAGTGTGACAATGTGTTTCGCCACCTGGAGCCGCTTGGCTACAGTTGCACTGTGCTGCACGGTGGCAAGGATCAGACGCAGCGTGAGCAGGGTCTGGCAGGCTTCAGGGAGGAGAAATACACTGTGCTGATCGCTACAGATGTGGCTGGGCGTGGTATTGATGTGCCAGATGTGGCTCTGGTCATCAACTATGACATGCCTGGCACTGTTGAAGCCTATACACATCGTATTGGTCGTACTGGGCGTGCTGGCCGCAAGGGTGCAGCCATCACATTCTTGACACTACAGGTAAGCTATGGCATCAGCTGGTCCTGAGTTATATTTTGCAGCCTGCACAATGTCTTCTTACAATTATTTGGGTGCAATGTAGTGTCTGATGTTGATGCATCTGAAGTTGCCTCTGATATCTCTGTTCACTGCATATAGCAAGCAGCATTTGATCCGAAGAAGTGTATGTCAGCCTCGTCTGTTGTGTCAGCGCTTATCACATTTCTGTGGCTGCAGGACTCTGATGTGTTCTTTGACCTGAAGAAACTGCTTGAGGACTGCCATGCCACAGTGCCAAGAGAGCTTGCCACCCATGAAGCAGCCAAGGCCAAGCCAGGGGACAGGCCAAGAAGGGAGCAGACTGTATATGCGAAGCATTGATTGCTTGTCTTGATGGCATTGCAGGATGAAAATGCCTAAATTAGCATTTTGGCATTGGCTGGAATGGACTCGCATTTTGTCAGCCAGAACATTTGCATTGCAGAGCTACACCAATGTACATGCAACATTGTTCCTTTTTTGTATGAGTCGACTACAGTTTTCAGGTGCTAAATGGTCGGTTTGGTACTCAGTATACTACATGCTGACTGCAACAGACACATATGTTCGAAACGTACTTCCAGCATCATGCTGCAGCTAATTGCAGGGCGCAACACTACTGATAAATGCACTAAATTCAGAGCATGACCATACCGTTTGTTAACTTATATCAACAACAGAGCAGTGTGCTCAGCCTTAGGTCTTGCTTGGCGCCTCATCACCTTTGAGGGCACGTATCATGCTGACAAGCTCAATTTCATTTGTGATGCTCAATGGCTTGGTGCCAAAAGCATCATCAGAGGTGCCCGCCACATGCACCATCAGCGGCTCAGACTTGCTTTTGCGGTGCACATTGCTTTCAGCTGCCAGGCACAGCCACATCCATTGTCTCCTTGGTCAGATGTCTGTGCCATGTGTCAAACTTGCTGTCAAAGCCCTTCAGTGACTTGGGAGACATGCCGGTGGTGAGAAGTATAGCCCTAGAGATTGCCTGCACTATACGCAACGTGCGTCCTGGCGATACCCCTTCACCACTTCTGAAGCCAAGCTGCGTCAGCTCTGCATTGAGATTGCTGACATCACTGGACTCCATGTTCAGCACGAAGTGGGCATCACTACCATCATCTGCAGCACAAACATTCCTAACACTTAGTGACTACCTTATCCACATTTCATCAGAACACACGGCATTCTTGGAAACACACGCCAAATGGGCTGAACAAGACATGCCGTCTGCATGCTGAAAGTGGATGCAAAAGAATCAATATTGGGAGCGAAACACAGGTGGTATTAATAGCCAAGTGGCACCTGTCAGGATGATCTAAAAAAGGACAGACCGATTACTGTGCCGCCTTCATCTGCTTGCTGAAATCAAACCGCCTGACAGCCCACCAGGCTGTGAAAACTGCTTGACAATAACAACGTATCATTGTCAGTTGGCAACAATCACAATTTGTAAAGCCATAAAGAAGGCCACTGACCTGGGTGATAGCCGGCAAAGGAAAGGGAGGCCATGTCACCCAGCATGCTCAGCACGCCAGATGCCACATCAGCAAACTGGCTGCCCATGGCCTGTGGGGAAATGCCTTGCAGCAAGCTGGCTATTCTTTGCTGGTCCAGCCTCACCCTCACTCTCATGCCATCCACAATGACCTGCATAACTTGGCCATGTGAAACCTGGGCAAGAGTGAATATTTCTGCCCAGTAAAGTCGTGCTGACATGCTCAAGGCAGCAAGCCTATTGAGGCAATCCAATCAAGGCAAAGTTATTCTGACATGTTTCCCTCGGTTTAATCAATATGAAGGACTGAGATTGCTTATAACAAGCTTGGTGCAACATTCAAATGCAGCTGAAAGACTTTTGAGCCTCCAACCTGTGCAAACTGCACTACATTGTTCATGAAACGTGCAGTGATAACATACAGCACTGGGCATGGTCTGCTGTAAGTATGGTGGGTACCTTGCCAAGCTTCAGAGGGGGTTTTCCAGATTCGTCATGGCCCCAGTCCGGCAACACCTCCTCTTCGCTACCAGCATCAGATGGTGGTGTATCTGCACGCCTCACACAGAATGCAGCATCAGCAGGGCCTCAGCCCATCACTCTATCATGGCTTTTATTTTGCAGTATTCAGGCTGACAAACGCCGAAAGACAGAGGTGGACTGAGCGTAGCTTGTCCATTTGGGCCTGTAAGTTATGGATATTGTAAACTTACAGTCCCACAGCAGGTATCAGGGAAACATAAAATATTGTAAATGTTCAGGACCTGAGCAGATGCACACTCAGGCAACATAAGGTTGATGCCTGTTGAGGCCTCTTATGGCCACAACACATTTTATTCATTTTGTATTTGATTTCATTCATCTTTCACTCCATTTCAGATTTTGTTCACGGCATCAGCAGTGGACCATAGTATGGCCTACAGTGGCCAGCCTGTTAAGACAAACAGCCCTAAGCTGACCCCTAACCATATATTCATGCCACGTTTGTTGTGCTCAATCCAGTCCCTGACAACACGCAGAGAAGCACAACGGTCTGCTAGCATATCAGCAGAAGTTGCCCACCAGAGCAGGTGACAAGAGGAGAAGGAACAGGAGGAGGATTTACATCTTCAGCCAACCGAATAGGTTGCACACAACAAGAAGAACAGGACAGCCAGACATTACAGTGGCAGGCATGGACAAGGTGGGACTGACCAGGTGCAGGTGCCTGTGGTGCTGACGCTGGGTCTGCTGCTGCTGTCTGTGCAGCAATCTGGGAAGCCACCTGATGCACTGTCAAGGGAGAGCTGAGAGCCTGCTTGAACCCCCCGGCAAAGCGTTTCAGTATGACTTGGCGGTCAGGGTTGGGCAGGGGAATCTCAAACGAGAAGCTGCCATCAGGATCAAGCTTCTTCTTGACAGGCAGGCGTACCCGTAAGGGTCCCTCGTAGCTGAGTCCTTCTACACCAAGGGCGTAGTTGCGCGCATTGGCCTGTGCCATGACACTGCCGGTGGCATGCTTGAACTTTCCCTGCAGCCAGTCATGCTGTGAGCACATGCATCACGATTGAAGCAGTGACATGACTGATGTTGTCCCATCAAACAGGTGTCTGGTAGGATGCTGCAATGCTGCCATGCCGCTGCCATGCCTGAGATTGGGCAGCACGCATGAAGCTGAGGCTGGCCTTACTTGACTTGGATCCTACTGCAAGCTTTGATGATGCTATGAATATGATCTGCACAAGCCTTGCACATGTCTGGTGCTGGAAGCCAGCAAAGCATCGCGCAAGCAGGCAGGCAGGCGGAAAGAAGCAAGCGATGTCATTTGAGCAGATGGCTGTGGTCTACACCTTGAAAGTGTGCAGCTTGCCGGCAGCAAAGGTATAAAAGGTCTCCAACACTTGCAGCTGCGTCTCCAGAGACTCTGACTCGTCCGTCTGAACCAATACATTGCGTGATCAGGATAATGTGTAACCTTTTGCAGCAGGAACAACATGACATGACATGACATGATTGTGGTTTCTAACATTTTTCTTGTGAACAGAACACCCAACTGACCCTTTCTGTCAATGTAACCTGGCTCAGCTTATGTGTGACTTATGTCTGAATTTGCACTACTGTTAACCCACTATTTTTCATGTGAACAGAACACTAACAGACCCTTCCTGTCCATGTAACCTGGCTCAGCTCATGTGTGACTCATGTCTAAGTTTGCACTACTGCTGAGAACACATCACATCTACGCACTGATGCACATGCCAGTATCCTTGCGTGCTCACACATACTGCCAGTATCATTGCATGCAAAGGCATGAGCTAGAGACCACAAGTCTGCATATGGGGCATTTGTGAACTGACCCTGCGGCCACTGGCTTCTTCCTTTGCGCTGGTTTCCCTTGCGCTGCGCTCCATGAAGTCTCGAACAGCGGTCATGATGGCATCCGCGTTCAGGGAGACGCTGGCCTGATTTAGAGTCACCCTGTATCGCCACTCCAAACGCATGTGGGCCATTCACTCATCTCATGCACAGCTGCTGATGCAGAAGGGATCCTTTGTGAGGGCGCATGTGATTGACCATGACCCAGGGCTGTTGCCATGGTCAGTGTGTGGTTCTTGCAGCAGTATGTTGATCAAAATCAGCCCAGTGCATCTGGTGCCTCAAAACATAGCTGCAGTTTTTGCAGGCTGTCCTTGGCTACATTCATCTGGCTTTTTCAACAACGCACACGATGCCAAAACAATACCTCCTGGGTGTTGCAAGCCGCGTCTTGTTGTGACATATACTGAGGTGGAAAAAAGGATGTGTAAACATGTTTTGTAGAATTTTACATACACGAATATATTATATTATTATTGTCTAGTTATTGTTATATTTGCATAAATGTACAAATGTACATATGATTATCACAGTGCATGAAGAGTTGCCACCTTGCTCGGACAGGCTTCAGCAGCTGATGAGCCACATGGCCCTCCATGAGGGTGCGGAAACTGAGGGGGGTGACCCCCCTGGCTCTGCTCACCATCTGCAGGGCCCTGTCCCAGGCGTCACACAGAGGGGCCCAGACTGCTGGATCCGCATGGTGCCTGCCACACACACACGCACAGAAATGCATCATCAAACAGGCAATGTTCAGACTCACCTAGTGCATGGGACTCATGTGCGTGTATGACTGTATCAGATAATGCAAGATGCGTTCACTGGCAGTGAGTGCTGCTTGGCATGATAGGCATACACTGGCTGCATACATCAGCAAGCAGGACAAAGGTGGCGGCATAGACCTTTTGCATTACAAGATCATTCAACAGGCTCATGCTAATGTTGTCATGCTGGTGCATACATGACACTGTCAATCCGTGTGAAGCCCTTCAATGCCGGTGAGACAATGCCCCCCAAGGGGAAGAAGCTCGACTTAATCAAGTGTATCATATTAAGGTGTCCATGCATCCGTGCATCTGCCTGACGGCAGCAACAAAAGCCCCTCGGGCTGCTTGTTGTGCATGCATATGAGTCTAGCAGTCCCAGGTATTCTACCTTGTGTTACACAAGCCTGTGCAGGCATCTGAAGGCTCAACTCACATCTGTGCTCACAGTCACAATACTAACCTGCTGTAGTAAGCTTGCAGCTCAGCAATGTTGCAGGGCAGAGGAGTGGACAGCAGGCCATTCTTGCCAGAGAACAGCTCAGCCAGCACCTGCGCCTGCTCCAAGCTCATGCCTGCATCCACTCACAGACCAACTGCCTGTGTCTGTGTGACTGTCAAGGGCTTGCTCACTGCCTTATGCAGCTAGCAATGACTGCTGACGCTGACAATGACGCAAGTATGGGTCGTTGGGCAGCTACAGGACAGCTGTTGAAACAGCACCTGGCTCATACAGCTGTGCCAAACCTGTCTGTCCAGACAAATTTGACACATGAATACCACTTGCAGGAATGGCAGTTCTTCTCACACGCGACTTGCGCCTTGCATTTGATTGGGCTGTGGAAGATTCAGGGACAGTAGTTGTGCAAGAAGCTTCAACCGTGTGTGAGGGTTTACCAAGCATGCCGCGAGCCTCTTGAGCAGCAGCATTCATCTGTGCCTGCTTCCTTGCATCCTTGCTGCCAGCCACAGCCTCTTGCTGGAAGGCCAGCTCAGCGTCCAGGGAGCTCAAGGGTGGGCCCACAATAGTCATCTCCCCTGTACACATGTTGTGTATGCATAGAATATCACAGATATGAAAAAATTATCAACAATAAAAACAACCTGCATTATTTGTGATAAACGATCGTCTTTAAGGCTATCCCACCCTACCCACTGATAACTTGACATACACATCCCACATCAGTCAGCAAGCTGAAGACCATCTTCCACCAATGTACATCAGAAGGTCGGTGTGGACTGACATCATTTTATTTGGCAGCATGAGACATTCCAGGAGCAGAAGCGGTCGAATGGAGAACTGTATGTACACATGGCCTTTGACCCCTAGTGTATGGACATAGGTCTTGTGATCAACGCTGAAGAGCATGAGGCATCAACACCAATTTTGGCGTTCTCTGGGGACAGCTGATACGCGCAGATGCATGACGGGCATGACGTATCTTCCATGATATAAGTTGCCAAGCAGGCAAGAAATGACCTGCAAGTCTGCCAGCCTGGCCGGAATCCAGCATGTACTGTCCCAGCTCCTGGGGCAGTAGCCCCAGCAGCTTACGCTGCAGTACCCGGGGTAACACTGCTGACAGGATGTATCTGATGACAGTCTTGGGTAGGGGCACTGAGGCTCCAAGGGCTTTGCGCTCCAGTGACACGACTTCAAAGACAGGCTTCACGGCTGTGTGCCACCCTTGCACGCTGCACAGCAGCATGGCATTGCTGGATGTTGGACAATTGAAGATGCCAGCCGGCGGATGATCTCGCCGGTATGGAATTGGAGATGTGAATGGCGATGATGCACATCTTGGCCATGACACACTTATGCAGGTATGCGATACACATGCCTGTTGATGCTGGCAAGAAAAGAAAAGAAAAGAAAAGTTTACGCTTTTCAGCGATCATAACGGGAGCCTCCTAAGGTGGCAGCCCGGAGCTTTGATGCTGGCAATAGCTACAGTGCAGTGGCTGGGGCTGGGGCTGTGGCTGTGGTGAGACTATTTGTTGTGTCAACTGTGCACTCTGCTGCAACCATGACTGGGCAAATCAAGATGAAGACAATCTTTGATGTTGCTGTACAGAGGACACAGAGCACAGCCATTTTAGCAAGTGGTCTGGTGCATTCCAGCCCAATGTATAAGTCAGTCAGAGCACAGTCATCAAAGCAAGTGGTCTGGTGCATTCCAGCTCAATGTGTAAGTCAATTAGAGCACAGTCAATCAGTCAGACCACAGTCAATCAATCACACCACAGTCAGAGCACGATCAGAAAGCTGATGCAGAGCAGTATGGCGGCTTGATGGCGCAGATGGCGCTCACCTTGTGTACTCAAAGTTGAAGGTGAGGCACAGCTCGACCTCCACAGAGATCTCAGCAATGGAGGCATTGGGAACCTTGGTGCCTTTCTCCCCAATCAGCCCGACCTCTGACAGGCGTACCACAACAAAGAGGCCCTTTCGGTTACCCCCACTGCCGCTGACACTGTCCAGGCCAGCCTCGCTGCCCCTTTCAGTGCCTCCCTCCCAAAACTCAGCCCCTGATGCATCAAAGTGTCAATGACACAAAAGTGGGTCTGCATAGGGTTATAAGAAGTTCGGCCAATTTGCCCTTCAGAAACCAATTTGTCTCCTCTAACGACCCCAGTTTGTGAGCACAAGAACTCATGTGTCACTGCACTTTGGCAATGCGTGACATGCTGAAAGGATGGACAAAGCAAAAACAGCTCAGCCGTGTGTTTGTCAGACGGATGTTTAGCATGGGCAGGCGACCGCTCCAGCCGTCATATTGACTGAACTTGTGAGTGAAGCGTCACCTGCTATTCCATTGGCTACCTTTTTCAGCGCTCCCTTGAAGCCTGCTGCTGCCTCCCGGGCAGGCAGAGCACTGGAAGCAGAATCCTGGCGGGAAAATTGGCCATGCTGGTACGGGATGCTCTGACCTATATCAACCTCATCATCCATTGGTGTCTGCACCTGCACCAGAGTTCACTGATTGCTGCAGCATCCCAGACATTCCTGCTCATCCTACAGCACTTCAGCTTTGCTGTGAGCATGTCTGGAAAGACTATCACACCATTGCTTTGACAATAACATTTTTGCAGCATTTGGGAGCGTGTGGAGCTTCACAGAGCTGCAGATTGCAGGCAGCGTGTTTGAATTGCTCACCAGTTACACCAGTTACACCAGTTACCCTCGTCACACACAGCAAACCTTTGCACACAACGATGACACACCTGCACAAGATGAGGGCCCAACACATTTACGTTGACCTGTAATGCGCAGGACCAAGCAACAACTGTGCACCATAAGTTCACCACAACAATCAACGGCACACAACAGTTATTCCCAAGCAAAAAAGAATGTTGTGCCCACCTGTGCTTGGGAGCCAAGGGAGCTGTTTTGGCTCAGGTTGCGGGGGGGTGGTTCTTGGGGTATGGTGGGGAGGCTAGGGCTGCCCTGGTAGTCTGAGGTTTGCCTTGGGGTACCCACCATGTCATATTCTAGATCCTCTGTCGTGGGTGTGCGTGGCGTCTGCGGCCCACCTTCTGCCTCTGTTGCTGCTTCTAACACATCCTGCATTGATACCAGGTCTTGCTTTAATGTCAGGTAACATTAATAACCAAAGCGTTACAGGACACCCCAGTATGTGCAGAAAGGCACCAGGGCACAAGCAACCAGGACTAGTGCTGCACCTGTTGGACTTCGGCAGCTCTTGAAGTGGAAGCGCCCTCAAAATCGCCATTGTTGAGCCCGTTTGACCATGTATGGTTGCTTCTTCCAGCAACATGGCTGCCAAACATGAGCTTCTTCTCAGGCATGAGCTTGCCGGTCATGCTCTTGCCTCCACCCAGCAGCCGCTGGGCCAGCTTGCTGCCCTTTTTGGCATGGTCATCAAAGGCGTCAGGAGAGTATGCGGGCCGTGAGGACTGCAGCCCAGGACCTGTACATGCATGGCAAAACGGATCATCATGCTGTGGGACGTCACATTGACTCTGCCCTGGTAGGTTTTAGCTCTACCAAGGGCTTTGCAGCCCTGCAAACTCCAAACTTGCGACTGTGCATCCATGGTAAGCTGTAAATAATATGCATGGACTCAATGTGCATGTCTGGTCAATATGTTAGCCGCATCTGGAAAGCACCCAGACTATGCTGGCAACATGCCACAACAAGTGATCTGCTGCACGGCTGAATCGTAGCTTGATGAAACCCAAAGACTGCCTAAGCATTATCATTCTACGGCTGCTGAAATGTCTTTGCTTTTGAGAGGCATCTGAGCCTTCAGGATGGATGGAGATTAATGCATGGTGCGGTGCTGTAAAGGATGGAGGAGAGACACTCTTGCAGAACTCCACCTGAGCCAGGCTGCTCAGGATGCGGGTTTCTGAACCGGTCCTTTGTGCCCAGCTTCTTCAGCATCTTTGTGGCAAGTCGTTTGCTCCTGGACTGATGCTCAGGGGCTCTTGGAGGAAGTGCCCCAGCCTCTGGCCCTGCTCCAGAATACGTGCCAGGTGCAAGGCCACCTGCTGAAGTAGATGCAAGAGAGGATGACATGCGTCTCTCAGCCTGTCCGTCTTGTGCAGACTCCTGTGGACATCAGAGCACATTGCATGCAGGACGCTTTGTCACACGCAATATGACAGCGGATACGGAGACAGAGAGATTTTGCCAGATATGCTGATCAAAAGAGCACCACAAGCTGACGTAATTGCAACAAAATGGCACCAGAGACACTGTCGATGTCATAAAGCATCCCCATTCAGGGCTTGCCACATGTACCTTAAGTACACTGATGATGGATGCTCACAGATGCAGTCGAGTCACATGCCTCCAGCCCTCACTGTACCAGACACTGTACAATGCTTACTTGGTAGGGAGCAGATGCCCTCAGAGGCGAATACACGTCGCTCTGATGCGAGTTCAGCGTCTGCTGCGAGGCCTGAGACTGCTGCTGGTTAGTGCTGTGCCTACTGACATTTGCCTGCTGCTGGCTGCCTCTGTACTCCTGTGGTTGAGTAGGCTCACCCTGTTGGCTGATCTGGGGTGCAGGCAGAGGTTGTTTATGGCTGTTGGCCAGGTTTGAGACTGAGTCTGCTGTCAGTCTGGATGTGGGTGCAGCATTGGTAATTGGGTTGGCTGCTGAAGGAGCTGCTGGGGGAGGTGCTGCAGAAGTTGGTGGTTTGTGGGCTGCTGACTGCGTGGCTGATGATGGCCGAAGCTGGAAGGATTGCGTAACAGCAGCTGCTCTGTTGGCAACTGCAGCCTGACTAGTGCTACCCCTGTGCAAGCAGAACAAGTGATGAAAACAGGTTGAATAGGGCATGCCACATACCCATGTGGTGATCTTACCTGTCAGCAGTCACCCAGAAGATGCAATACATGCATGCTGATGACAGGTACTCTGCACAAGAGGTGATTCCAGGCATAATTATGGGGTGCTGTCCAGACAGACAGTGGCGTCACTTCACCCCAGTACCTTTGAGCAGACGCCAAATGGGCCCCGCCAAACTGAACACTGATCCTGGCAGACTTGAACACTCCATGTCTATCTGCCTTGTCTGTCTCGGCTGTGATGGCAAACGCTCCTGATAGCTCAGACACCAGCACATCCTTCCCTCCAAAGTATATGCCACGTCCACCAAAGGCGAAGCTGCAAGGCATGCCATTCACGGACTGAAGACCAGGACAAGTATGCATGCGAGAAAGTGGCCAAACAAGCAGTACTTCTGCCGCTGCATGTGCTGAAGGGGACATGTGGGCACATGCTGGAGGCACTTGGCTTTCTCACTTGTATCCCTTGACTGCAGGAAAGTATAGCTCCCGCTTGTATTCATTTGTACGTGTGTCGTTGGTGTTCAACTGTTCTTTCAGGCGTGCCAGCTGTGCAATTCCAGATTGCTCAGCACTGGCACGCTCTTTTATCAGCCGCTGCATGCGTGCCCTGCTGATGACTTCCACTTCCATAAGATCTATCTCTTCCTGATGCATCCTATACGTGTCCTGTAATGCAGAATCAGCTTGCTTAGCAATACCACTTGTCTGGACAGTGAGCAAAAATTGTTGAATGCAGCAGATACCTGCAAAATTACAAGTTGAGCTTCCCAGAGTTCCTTTTCTTCTTCTCTTCTAGGCTGAGCAAATACAGCTTTGGTTGAAAGAATCTGTCCATTGATGTGGACCAGAGCGTCCCGCAATCTCGACTGCTCAGTAGCAAGTTCAGCATCTGACTTGTTTGCGAAGGGGCTTGTGCTGCCTGGTCTTGCAGCACGCGATGGGGTTGCAGGTGGAACAACGACAGGCTGCTGAGCGCTGCTAACCCTTGATTCTGTTTGCTTGATATCCTCAACGAGGAGCTCTTTGCTTTGGCTCAATGCCGTGATATACTGCTTCACTTCAGGCTTCCGGGCACTCCATCTGTCAAGCTTAGCTTGTTGATTTTGCGCATGAACGGCCTCGAGTCGGAAAGCTTGCTGGCGCACGTGCTCCATCGCAACTACGTGAGAGCTTGGACAGTGACGGACATCGATGCGACTGATCTCATAGCAGGAGTCGTGACGGACGTGACTTGCGAGCGCTATCTACCGCAACAATACGCACAAAGTTACGACTATGCCTTTCCGGAACTGCTGTGAATATACATGTACAATTTGCGCTTTACGCCAAAACCAACCCCGACAAGACCATAACATGCAGGAGTCATCGGAAGCATGTTAGCGTTATGGTTTTTTTCATGATTGAAATTGTTCACAATTGAATCCTTTGCTACCATTCAATGACGAGACCCCATCCTGACACACTATAAATCCACTCTGGAACATACAGTAGTCATGCATACACTATTTCAATGAAATGCCGACAAATCAGCAAAGGGGTCCTTAGCGCCTCCAGGAGCAGGTGAGTTGGCACCACCAAGCTTTCCAATCGTCGGGGACTGGCTTGAGGCAGGAGCCTGTAAATGGCAGACAAGAGATGTCAACGGCTGAAACGCTGCGCGCCCGTGTGAGCCCGACAATAGTGCATCCAGCAGACAGTTGCACAGCTCAGACAACTAGCAAAGTTGGTAACAAATTAAGAGTTGCACACTGATGAGGCATCGAACCCCAAGCTCAAGTGTAGTGCTCGCAGGTGCCAGAATATCTGCGCTTGGACATGCTAGGCTGATGGTGCCAGACAAAATGTCAGACTGCAGTCAACAACAGTGCTGTCAATGCTTGCTAGGGACACTTACCTGTGCAAAGGTAGAGCCAAACCCACTGTCAGACCCAAATGGATCTGACGCACCACCAAAGCTAGCCTGCTGTCCACCAAAAGCCGCCTGCTGTCCACCAAACGCTGCCTGTTGTGCACCAACGCCACCCTGCATGCCTTGGACCCCAAACGCTCCTGGCTGTTGCGGCATACCAAACGGTCCGCCTGCTTGTGGCCTTGAAGGGAAAGCACCTGCTTGTGGGGCCCCAAAGCCTCCTGGGGCACCCCCAAAAGCCCCAAAGGCAGGCGCCATCTGCCCAAAGGGTGCAGCCTGCTGCTGCTGCTGTGGAGGCCTGAAACTGCCCACACCAAAGGCAGGTGAACTTGGAGCAGCAAACATGTCTTCTGGCAGGGGCCTAGCAGGGGGTGTGGCGGGTGCTGGGGTGGGGCCCTTGCTGGAGGTGGCTGACAAACTGGACATGCCAAAGGGATCTGCCCCACCATTGCTGGCTGCTCCTGTATGTGAAGTTGAGGTGCCAAATGCACTCCCACCAAAGTCAGACCCACTCATTGCAAAGGGGTCTGAGCTGGCAGAGAAGGCGGCAACTGGGCTGGCTGAGGGCCGGCCTGTGGCTTGAGGGGCTGCTCCAAACAGGTCCATGCCTGCTGCAGAGGGTGCAGGGGCAGCGCCAAAGGGGTCTGCACCAAAGACATCTGGTGCAGCAGGGGCTGCATCGCGTGATGTGGAGAAGGTGGACCACACATCTGCACCAGGTGAACCTGCACCACATTTATCACTGTTGAAACACAAGATGTATTTATTTGACAGGGCTGACAACTCTTTGCAGGTGTGCATGATTCAAGGCATGAAAGGTGTTGCAGTCACGGCTTCTTGCTGTTGCCATGTTTGCAGTCATACCAAGGTGATAAGCTGTCCTTACCCTGCCAATAACCCTGCCGATAACCCAGCAAAAGATGCACATGGTATCACCACGACTTCTTAACTTAACGCTGAAACGGGCAGGTTAAAGCTCTATACCTGAGCCTTGCTGTGCAGCTGGTGCAGGAGCATCAAGGCCACCCAACAGATCCATGTGGGATGGCGCAGCTGTGGAGCTGGCTGGCATAGGAGTGGCTGCCGCTGGCATTGCACTGGCCCCGCCTGCAGCGCTCCTAGCAGCACTGCCACTGCTGGGAGAAGCAGCGGGAGAAGCCAGCTTGATGTTGCCCAGGGATGCAGCAATGTTGGCACTGACTTTCACATCTGACAGCTTCTTGGGGCCCTTGCTGTCTGCCAATGCCGGTGAGGGGCGGGGCCGGGCCTGAGGGGGCTTGGCAGGGATGGAATCTTGGCTGGGGGACTCTGGTACTGAGGTCTCCTTTTTCAGAGCCTCAATCCTTGCCTTGGTTGCTTGCACAGCGTCATCTGCACCATGTCAAGGCAGCAGTGAAGGCACAATGTATTGACTTGTTGAGTACACTACACCCAACTGACAGCTTTTGATCCAAGCCTATCAGCCAAGATGATGATATGTGACATATACCCTGCTGTGAGTTGCTTAATACAACTCATTCAGCTGTCATTTTGGCATGCACCCATACAACAATCACAGTGTTCAATGCAAACTTTTCTGGTAATGCAGGGACATGTGTATTGGGATACTAAAGTGCGGTTCCAAGTAGGCTCTGGTTACATGCATGTAAACTGATGTTGGAATACAGTCTGGCGGTACAGCAAAGACTTACTGCCATACCTGCAAAGCCCCCGCCAGACTTGGTGTTGCCGCTGGAGCGATCTGGCATCCCAAGGTCATCATCATAAGACTTAGAGTCATATGACTTTGAGGATTTGCTTGAGGGCAATTTGGACAGAGCTGACGCTCCTCCCCCTGCAGATGACACATGCAAGATAGTGAGTAATGAGCAAACCAGAACACGGGTTGTCCTTTGTTCACAGAAACCTATATTCCTATACATCTATGCCTGCAAATATCTGATTGTTGAGCTTCTAGCCTGGTCACAATGACTGACAGGTTGCTTGATTGCAGATGCAATTGGCATCGCTCAGGCAAAAACTTCAGTAAAGACTGCCGCATGGCTTACCGGTATATTGTGACAGTGCCCCTCTGACAGGTAAGCCGACGATGCACATGCACAGGTCAAATGCTGTGTCACACAGTACGCTGATATCCAATGTAAATGCTGTGACAGCCTCAAGGCTGGCTGCAAGATTCGGCTGATAACAAGCACACAGCATTGACAGCTTCAAACCTTACCAAAGCTAGAAGAAGACTTGGAGCCAAACCCGCTCCCTCCGCCCAGATCATTTGAGGACACCCCTGTGTACTTGGATTCATTCTGCTTGGCCTGCACAGCAACAGGGCTGACTTGCATAGAAAAACGTTTTATAAGCCTGCAGATTAAGTCATGCCAATCTCTGTGCATAACACATGAGCTGGACCATTCATGCAGAGGGTTGTCTGACATGCAGGCATCATAGATCGGAGCAGTCTGTCTATGTCAAGCATCACTGGCAGCTAGGTCAGCTACAGGGCAAGCAGTTGCCTGTTTTCAGTTCTGTGCCACTGCATCGATGTCTGCTGAAAGCTCCGAGTTATCATGTTGACAGCATGCATATCAGACCAGTTTACAACAAAACTTTACCTTGGCGCGTTCAGCGCGTACTCTGTCAGGATTCAGGACAAAGTTTGCAAGCTCTTTTGCCCTGTTGCGCACATTCAACCCCCAGTCCTTCCCCTTTGGATCCTTGTACTGGAAGTTCTGCAGCTTCTCTACAACCCCAATATTGCTGACAAGCTCCTCAACTACCTGAAGAGACAGTGGGATTCATGTGCCGGAATATGCCAACAGTGCGTAAGCATCATGCTAGGGGCAGCCTGAGAGGCAAATTAGAGGAGCTAATGACAATCAACAATGCTCACCTTTTGCGGCCCATGCTTGCTCATAAATTCCAGCAGCAGAAGTGACTTGTAGACATGACGCCAGTCTTCCTCTGTGTCTTGCAGGCGTCGTGCAACTACCCCCATGATTTGCTTGTAGTTGTCAATATCATATGAAGCCTTTGCAATCTCTGCAACGGGTGCAGGAACGCTTGATTGACAGGTTACACTTTCAACAGGTGCACAGACACCGCTGCAGCTGAATATGCTTTCCCAGATACGCAGCGGCTTGGCGGAACTGATGGACAAAAGCAAACCTAAGACTCACCGCCCATGACGGTGCCGTGTGGGCCCCAGGGATCATTGTTGGTAGCCTGCTCAACTTTGATCTCGATATCCGTGAGGTTGAGGGCATACTGCTTGGCTTTATTCCCCCAAGCTTTCATGTATCCGAGGGCAGTATCTGCCGTCGACTGCATATTGGCCTTCTGATGACGCGCCCGTACTAAGACGATCAACTTTGCAGTGAGCCGCAGCACATGCGTTTTAATGTGTCAGGTCAACACCGCGTAGCGCTTGTCGTCGTTATTCACTAGATGAACGCTGAGCCATTACAAACCTAGACGGGGGCTGACCCTGTCCCGGGAAAACGGGGGTTTCATGCGCCAGCTGGCAAGCCTGGGTAAGTTTAGTGCAAGGCTGTGATGTGTCTTCTGACACCAAATATGTGACCAAAATACTGGTGCACAATAGCATAAACTGATAGCAACCTAGTCCAGCTTAAGCAGATTTTCAAAGCTGAAAATTTTTCTTATGCAGGGTCTGCAGTTTTAAAACTGCAAAGTCGAAGGTCAAATCTTGAGGAAGACGTGCTGACAGCTACTAAATATGCTGTTCACACCTGCTCTGAACATGACCTCCCAGCAGTAGACAGCATGTTTTTGCTTGCTAAACTGCCTTTGCCTTGCCTGGACTGTAACAGGACATCATTACAGCTGCTGTCATCAGCTTGATCTACTTGAGCGAATTGAAGAACAGCACAGCAACAACCAACACTCCAATGATGACAGGCAAGCCTGAGAGTCCATAAAGGAATCCATATCCAACCCAGTCAGGCAACAGGTCAGCTATTCCCTGCGGCTTCTCAGTCTTGTCCCGGCCCACAGGAGGTCTGGGCTGGTCCCCTCTCCAGCCAGCTGACCCGGTTTCTGGTTTCTGTGTGATGCCTGCAATGCATCACTTGCCTTGTCAGCCTGCTTTCCCTCAATGCAGTGCTAAAGGCAGAATGTGATACTTTTGCTCGCGCCTATTGACTACAACGGATAAATGACCAGGGCTGAAACATGCAATCAATTACATAACTGGAAGTGCAGATATAGGTAGCACTGTTCTCTCAGTTTTCCTTCTGCATAGACCGTTGGATGGTGCACCTGTGGGTGTAATGCCTTCGTAGTTTGCAACAACCTCGCCGGTGCCCTCTGTTTGGTCTTCATCAGCTTCTAGCCAAGGCCACCCCAGAATCTCATTACACAGCTCTCTCAGGGCGATTCTGTCCTTGGGTAACCGCCCATCTACAACCTCCATCAAAGCTGCCGCCATCTCGTCCCGGGAAACACCACCAGCATTTTCCTGCCGCATGCCAAACTCATGACTTAACCAACATGGAACATGCAACATGCTGGTAAAGTGTGTGTAGATAGGGTTGCAGGCACAACAGCCAGACAGCCACATACGTTGATGCTGTATAGAAGGAACCAATATGCCAGTGTAACATCTGACCTGGTGACAATAATACACCCAGCATGAAAGGAGCTGCTCAATTCAACAGCTCAACATCCCCAATAACTTAGCAGGATGTATTATACAGATATGAGTGTGAACAATTACATTGCATTGATTATGATTGTATCACACAGGCCTGACCTCAATGCCCATGGCCTCCCGCCGCTCTCTGCTTCGTGGGTCTTCAATGGCAATAGTCAGCTTGCATTCATTTATGGACATGTCACGCTTTTCTTGCAGCTGATCTACAGCTTTCATGATGTCCCGGCACAGCTTCTTGGCTTGCTGCAAGCATTGCATGCTTGTCAGAAACAGCACGACCAAGATGTCATGATTGCCTTTGTGCCTGAAGGGCAGGCAGGTGGGCAGTGCATCACTCTTTTCAATCCAGGAAGTTATGGTGAAAATACCTGCTCTGACACTTGGTCGTCACCAATCACTTTGTCAGGCAGAAGCTCTGGGCTTGCCACACCACCTGTAGACATGTGGGTCTGCTTGAATCGCACATTTGTGCCAGCGTCAGGCAGTGACATAGCAAACTGAGGCCTGAGAGTACAGGAGTACAGGCAGCTTACCGCTTTCTCTGTCTGCTTGGCTGCGCATGAACTGCTCCATCTTTTCTTCCAGCTCTTCTTCTGTGAGATCAGTGTCATTTTCCACAGCTCTTACCCTGCACCGGCAGAGCTGTGTTAGGTCTGTGGTCAAACACAAGCAAGTCCAGCAGAACAGCGTACTCAAACCTTTGCCGTTTGGTGCGCTGGATAAAGGCTGGGTGTCTTGATTGCTTGATCTTTGTTCTGCATTGTGAGCTCTGACTTCTGGCGCCACCAAAGACCTGGCGACAGTTGCAAGGTACCGCGTTCAGCTGCATGGCTGCTCACGTAGAGCACCCGAGAGAGGTCAGACGCAAGCCCAAGGATTTCACTTAGGGCCCAAGCAGAGGCAGCGAGTTCAAGGTGGTACAGCTTCGGCTATGGAAACAAGGATACCTTTGGCCCGAACAGTGGATAGACTCAAAGTTTGCACGTGCGTTGTGCGTCTGCGAAGCTTACAAAACGACCCTTGAGCACTAGCAGTCGACCGACGACGACGTTGTAAACTCAGGGATGACATATGATGACTGCTTTTGCACACTGAAAAGAGGAGCGCGCCTGTATGACGGCTGGCTGGTTGCGGTGATCGCTGATCTCGTCAAGCGCTGCTCGGTATTGGCCTCCGCGAATAGCAGACACAGCTGCAAGAAGCTTTGATGGGTAGTCGGGATCCTCGCGCCCAGAACTGTACCAAGTCGCCAGCTGTCTCAGACTTTCGTGTGGACGGGCATGCTAGCACCAAAGAGCTGGGTGATGATGCCGTCCGTCGGAGTGTGTGGCTACACCCGGTAGGCATACCAAATCCAGTGTCGGCTCATCAGCCCTGGAAGCCAGACGTCAGGCAGTACGAACAGGTCGGATTGGGGCGTACAGCAGCAGATTACCTGGCACCTTTGCCTGGCCGTGTTGCGGCTGTGCAGTGGTTTGCAACACCAGGCAAGCCCCACTTTTGCTGTGAGCCTGCCTTGCATCACCTGGAAACAAGTGCATCAGCCAGAATAGCTCAGTCTGCATGTTCGTACTGAGTACAGTGCTTAAATGGCTTGTTTGTTGCAGAGGCACAGAACTCTTCAAAGTGCTTAGACATCTCATGCCAATCATGGTACATGCAAGAGCATTCACCACAAATTGGCTCGGCAACAGCTGCAGCTGAGTGTGCAGCAGCACTGGCAGCAATCCTTGACAGTTTTGGTGGTCCTGTCACAAACAGCAGCTGGAACAAGCTTGCTGGCAATGCACTCGAACCTGCCCATAGCAGCGCAGCAACCCAGCATGCAACAGGGTCTGTTCACTCAGCACCAACCACGTCATTAGATGGTGTGCAACTCCAATCGTACGACCATTCATCTGCCAGCATCAGTAGCTCCAGGTTGGCTCAGCAGCACACCCCTGATGCTACTGCCACTGCGGCTGCATATGGTGCAGACTGTACTGCATCACCAGAAAACAATGACATGGGCATCCAGCCTGTCACGCATGAACCTGTAGCCTGTAGTCTGCCTGCTGCTTTGTCTGATTTGACACTCAGCAAAGATGCTGCTCTCCTGACCATACCTCCTTCATCACCTCCCGTCTCCACCAAAGCTACATCACATGGAGCCTATAGCTCCTCATCGCCTGATGATGACGCGCTTGGTTTGCCTGTCTTTGACATGCCCGTGAGCCGCAGACTGCCTCCCAATTTGCTATTTTGGAGCTTAGATGATACCCCTGCCCCACCCACCCCTACCCCTGTTCCATCCACCCCTACCCCTTGCACTGCTCATGTGCCCTCCCCAGCTGCGACCTGCCAGGCCTTACCAACAGCACCTTCAGAGCCTGAAGAATGTACATTGCCTGTCTATGACATGCCATTGAGCTGCAGACTGCCGCCTGGCCTGCCTATCTGGAGCTTGGACAATGCCACCTTCCCAGCTGTTGCTGCCTCTTCACCGGCATCATCTGCGCCAGCAGCATCTCCACAGCATGTGTATGCATCTTCTGACACTCCAGCTGCCAACTACAGCAGCCATTCTTCACATTATGGACACTTTTTCAGTAACTGGTCACAGCAACAGACGCATTGGCAGGCAGACCTTCCACCACAGCTATACTCTCAGTCTGCACCCTCAGTGCATGAGATGCAATGGGAAAGTCAAAGCCAGCAGCTGTCTGTATGTACATCTGACCACTCCATAGTGCCAGCTGCTGCAGACCAGCATGCTGTACAGCCTGGTCCTCTGCCACCTGATGCAGCTGAACCCAACACCACTGTGCTGAAAAAGAAGAAAGGTACAGGAAACACCGTATCTGTCACACTTTGCCATAATAACCACAACTTGCACATGTAATGCAGCATGGTTGTGTCTCTACTCCAGATGCGCGCCGTGTGGTTTGCTAACTTCTTGTACTCCACGTGACACAACAATCTCACCTTGATTGTTGAGATTGTATGTCATGCTGACAATGGTACAGGTATCTGCCTATTATACAGTTTTGCTGTGTGTCTGCTATGCAACATGCTTGTTATGAGTCTAGCATACACCGTACTATAGGCAGCAACTGTCAACCACGAACGGTGTTTAGCAACAGCTTGTGTTGCTGCAGCGAGGCGAGCTCGCATCTTGAAGGAGGGTAGCTTGACGCTCATACCATATGGCGTAAATGAAACTCTGCAGTGGGCAGAGCGCATTGCCCAGTTTACACAACAAGCCAGGTGATTGTCATGACATGTTGCAGACAGACTGTGATGCGGAACAAGTAGGAGACAATGGGCGAAAGAACATTCCATTGATATTTACCACATGACTTTTGCCAGCCATGCCAAGAGTCAGTTGCTGGCACTGCTGATTGCGGGTCACCTCATCAGCTAGCAACACCAAGTCAACATGCATGCCAAGTTTTTGTTGAAATGCTTGCAGCATTGTTTTCACATATGGTGATTGCTCTCTATGAGCCATCTGAATGATGATGCCAGCTTCATCTCCAGCAGCAAATGTCAAGGTCATGTGTCAGCTTGGAATCTGTGCACAAGCGCTGCGTCAGAGCGACCTCAAAGCCAATGCACTTCTGCATCACTCATGGAAGCAAACCGTGTGTACCTTGTTTGGCGTACTCAATGCTTGCATGTCTTGTTTGGTCCCTTGCAATTGCAGAGGCAGTGCATGCAGGTGCGTCTTAGGAGATCGAGCCTACAGCAAGCCATGGGGAGGTTCAGTGCTGGACTCAGTCATCGGCACCTTCCTCACGCAGAACGTCTCTGACCAGCTTTCTAGCAAAGCCTACATGACACTGGCGGCCAGATTCCCAGCCAGACCCCACATCCTGAACCCCGGCCTACACCCTAAGCACAATGCACCCTCTGCTTCACCACTCCCACCTGAGTTGCCATGTCATGGGAATGCTGACAGCATCTGCTGGGCAAGCGGCCACAATGCTGATCAAACAACATTTGTGCACATGGGCAAGGGTATGGCAAACTGTGGTGACCTGGGCGTGAGGGAAAGGCAGCTAGTGGTGACTGTCATGACAGACATTACTGATGCTGTCAACTGGGAGGCTGTCAGGATAGCTCCTGCATCACAGGTCATACTTCTTCACTCCAGCTTGCCACACCGGCTTCTCGCATGAAGCATCCCTGAAAGTTTGCAGCGTCAAGTTTTTCTGCGGCATGCCGATCATCTCCAGGAACTGCTGGGTTCCTTGTGCTGATCAGCACTCTCATTCCTTGCTTGTCTGTGCTTGAAGGTCGCATTCCAGCACGCCATGCACAACGCGCACTGGTATCTACATCAAACATTGCTGTTGTGGTTGTCAGGCATATGTCTCCTTGGGCTTGTCATTCACTTATTGTTGATTGTGCAGGTGGCTGAAGCCATTCAGTGCCGAGGCATGCATAATCGCTTGGCAGATAGCATTCAGGTGATGGCCAATCTAACGCGTCCAGTCTGCATGACTTTGCAATGGTGTCAGCATTTGTGTCTGGAAAATTCCCTGTGTTGGTAGTCTGTGCAACATGCCTGTAGCTGAACGCCTTGCTGCAGTTCAAGACGACCCATCAGGTCAGGGGTGAACCCTCAAGCTGACTGCTTCTTGTATAGGCCTTCTTGAACCGGCTTCATAGTAGTGCTTTGGCAGCACAACAAGGACTGGCTAGCATGCATCCTCATCAACTGGTCATTGCCAACAGCCCTTCCCAATCAGAGACAGCACAGCCCCAAGCTGATCACCCAGTGGGCGTGACTCTCCAGCCTGCCAGTCAAGCAGCCTCCTTTCCTTGCCATGCCCACCTGCAGGATAAGGCTCATTTGTGCACAGACCCCCTCGACAGCATAGACATCATGACTGGCGCTTCACCAACAGTCGAGTCACTTGAGAAGACATGTAGCAGAGCGCAGGGTGACCCGGATGCATGTGGCTTGTGTCCGGCCAGTTTCACCCCAGTGCATGGGATTAGTCAGGCATGTCACATGCACACATCAGCTGTAGAACTGACTCAGGAGCACAGTGATGCTGCTGCTACTGCTGCTGGTGCTGCTGTTGAGGGCTCAACTACATGTCTGGCTGCTGCTGATGGGGCAGCTGTCAATGCAGCAAGAGCAGGCAAGGCATCACAGCAGGTGGAGCTAAGCCTTGAGTGGTTGCGCAATGCAACACCTCAAGTCGCCTCAGCATTCCTCATGAGCGTGGAAGGTATGCCTCATCATGAAGTCTGGCGTCGAAAGTGCATCAAAGAATGGTCGTATGAGAACTTATGAAGCAGGTACAGGTTGCCTGCCTTTGTGGGCAGTGCACATGTGCCGTGGAGACCTGATGCTTAATGTGCTGTAACACTCTTTTTCTGCTGGACATGTCATGATGGCAGGCGGGCTCCACATGCTCAGCAGGAGTGACATTGCATCATGCACAAAAATTGCTCAAGTTTACGAACAAATGGCAGGCCGGGGACATGCTGTGATTGCTCTGATCAAATGCTGGTGTAACACATGAGAAAATATTTTTTGGCCTGCAGCAAACTTGAGATGTGTCGTTTTTGAGTGGTGCAGGCCTGGGGCGCAAGAGTGTGGCGTGCATCATGCTACTGTGCTTACGCATGCAAGAGTTCCCGGTGGATGTGAACGTGGGCCGCATCTGTAGCCGCCTAGGGTGGATCCCCCTGGACTCTGAGCTAGGCATAGAGGTACATTTTGTTCTTGGTTTTGCTGATTGCCAGAACAGGCCCTCACGCAGGGAGCTACTCAGGACTGTATATATCTTGAGCCTAAGGGAAGACCTGTAGGGAGGGAGTGAGTGAGTGGGTGAGTGAGCGAGCGAGCGAGTGAGTGAGTGAGTGAGTGACTGAGTGAGTGAGTGAATGAATGCATGGATGATTGCATGAGTGGGAGTACAAGTCTGATGGGAGTTGGCAGTTTTGGCACTAGTGCGCTGAGCGCCTCTTCACCAGGCATACAGGATGCTTCATGGCTTGTCACAGAACACAGGCATCCACCGTGCCACTCTGGTTGCAGGCTTCTCGAGTTGCTGCATGCTGATACAAAAGGGCTGTTGATTTGGGCATTGAATCATATCGCTGGCAATGCATGCATTGTAAAGGGCGTGCAGACATTGACCACAAAACAGGATCCTCCTGCAAATTGTCCACAGTGAAATTGGTTTCAAAGTTCTGTTCTGTTTGGATTGACCTTGAGGAAAAAGCAGCAAAAAGGGCTCTAGAAACAGAGTGTGTGTAGCAGCTATGCATCATCAACCTGCTGTGCAATTTGCCGTTGACTGTGTTTAGGGTCTCAACCCTGCAGGCAATGCAAAGTTCTCTGCAAAGCGTATCAAAGCATGACAGGTGTCAACACCATTGATGCTGCAGGCAGACCAATACGCTCCAGAGACAGAAGTCCACAAGTATCTACACTCACGCTTGGCATCCTTTGATATTGCCACCCTATATGAGCTGCATTACCAGATGATCACGCTGGGCAAGGTCAGTCCTTCCCCTGTCAAGGCAGCATCTCCATTGAGCTGTCTCAACACCGTCTGTATGCATGCGCATTTCGTTCATGCATATGATGGGCAGTTGTGATATGTACTTGCTGTGAGCAGTGACACACACATACACACACAGAAGCTTGTCCGGCAAGCCCACCTCCCCTTGGCTATCAGTAGCAAACGCATTTGCAGGTGGCTTTGCCCTGTCGACGCTTTGTGTTGTTATGCTGCATCTGGGCCTGGATGCAATGTGGGTGATCCTGCATATGTTGGTTATAAAACAAAGGCTTTTGATTGGGTAATGTCACTCAAAGCTCTGTTGTTCAATGTTACTGTCACTGTACAAGGGCTGTGCCTAGCTGCTAGATACAATCCTGACTGCCTTGCAATGTGTAGGTGTGTGTTTTCAGTGCTTTTGTGTATCACATTGGCTATACACAGGAGAACTGGCTTGTATTTGCAGGTGTTTTGTAGCAAAGTGAGCCCCAACTGTGGAGCCTGTCCGCTGCAAGCCAGCTGTGAGTATGCGCTGAACAATGGCAAGAGGCTCCAGCCGCAGGCAGTGAAGCCCTCCTCAGCGCGGCGTCAGGTAGGCTGCACCTTCAGCACAGATTCCAATGCACTCAACAGGCCACAACCTGTTTGATTCAGCAAGGTACAGTACTACTAGATCAAGCAAAGTACAGTCCTGCTTGATCAAGCAAGGATAAGTCCTGCTGGCACAGAGCTGTGCCTGCATGCAGTTGTGCCACTTGCTACATGTGGCACCAGCACAATTTTGGGATTAGGCATCGAACTTTGACCCCTGAGTACGTGCGTCCCTGCACGTTTGAATGTCAGATGTTGCTCAGATACAGTATGCAACCTGCAGGAGCCAGGGCAGCACAGCAGTCCTGTTGAGTGTGCTTCTGTTGCACACGCTGTGTCTACTGACATGGAAGACTTGGCTCCAGCCACACCTACTAAGCCAGTAGCTGCAATACAGCTGGGGTCCCCCATCACTCCTGTGGGTTGCACCCCCATGGACACGGCTCAGCCAACAGCTGCCCCTGCTGCTGTGCATGCTGAGCAGGCTAGTGCAAATTTTGAACAGCCTGCTCAGCCAAAGCAGCCTGTCAGTGCTGATGCTGCTGAGGATGTTGAGGCTGAGTTGTCCACTCCAGCAGTGGACAGTCCTAGCACAAGCAGTTTCGCAGGATGTGCCTCAGCTGCACAGTCAGTGGAAAATGTGGTTGAGATGCTGTTGGCAGCAGGAAGGGCCATGCATCAGGCAGAGACAGAAGGCTCTGCTTTGGAGCAACCAGACAGGTTTGACCTTTCTTCCAGTCTTTTTCCATATTTATTTGTCTTGTGTTTTAAAAGGGAAGAAGGGATACAGGAATAAAGGGATAACACAAAGGACTTTCCTTTTACACAAGTCAACACATGCCAAACTGATGTGCAACTCGTCCTCACCTACAGCATCACATAGCCTGACCGGTTCTTTTGCTGTGTGCATACTGGCTGTTCTGGAATCAGTCAGTGTGAGCATGTGGTCCAGTGAGTAGCTGCTGCTGGCTGATTGACAGTCCTCGCATCCTTTGCATCCAGGTTGCCTTTTTTGTCAGTATGCTGTTCTGCAAGGACCTACCTAGACACAGCTTATGATCAGTATCAAGCCACCTTGTTGTCATCAAGTATGTCCAGCAGCATACAGATCCCAATTTTGGTCTTGACATCTTCAAGACACAAGACATGCACCTTATGAAGCATACTCAGTTTGAAAGGATGCACTTAAGAGTGGATGTTGGGCTTCTGTGCAGGCTGCTGAAGGCTGCTGCTGAGGCCCTGGGGTTACACGCCGGGGCAGGGCTTCATGGACAAGCCCCAGGTGACATAAGAAGGCGCATGCGGGAGCTGTCCATGCTTGTGCATCCTGACAAGTGCAGCTTGGCCATTGCTGAAGAAGTAAGGCCTCATACCCTGCAAAGTCTGAGGAACACAGTGTGCATCCATGCATGTTCTGTTGTCATCCCTGTACCAAG
>JAABUO010001222.1_pt1 | contig 35304 bp, 37 predicted proteins | sample 5559291 | NCBI WGS metagenome assembly JAABUO01 (sample SAMN10711878, study PRJNA513372) | rock metagenome | isolation source: Antarctica rocks | place: Antarctica: Victoria Land, Finger Mt sud
CTGCGGTGCCTGGACACGACAGCCAGGCACAGGCCGACCCCGGGCTGGGCTTGCATGCACTGCGCAGGCCTTCCTAGATCACGCTCACAGCGGTGCTGCGCTACGCCGAGGGCACTGCACGCAGCACGTTGCGGAGCATGTCCGCCTGGCGCGCGCGCGCAGGGCGGCCGACCTGAAGTAGAAGATGAAGGAGTGCGCCGCGCCGTGCGCCAGGCCCTGCGTGAGCGCCATCGCGTGGCGCTCGGCCGGGCCCAGCCGCGCGCCCGGCCGCCCGCGCGCCACGTCCGCCAGCGCCGCCGCGACGCGCCTGCCGCCCCGGGCCGCGCCGTGGGCGGCTGGGCGACAGGGCTTTTGGCTCTGCACCTCGCGCGTGCCGCTCCTGCATCGGGGGCCACCAACAGCCAGGCAGGAGAGAGCTCAGATCCCGCTGCAGGGCTCCGCCGGCTTACGCCTGCTTCAGAGCGTCACTGAAGAAAGGCGCGCCTGTGTGCCAGCCACGCGCCGTACCGCGTGGCCTCCTGCGCGGCGACGCCCACCACCAGCGCGGCGGCCAGCGCGCCGCGGTGCTCTGACAGCGGGACCAGGCCTGCGCGCGCGCCCGGCGTCGGCGCGCGAGCGCAGCGCCCCGAGCGCCGGACAGCGCGCGACCCGGCGGGCGCGGCCGCGCACCTGTGAACAGCGACGCGGTGAGCGTGAGCGAGATGAGCCACGCGAAGAGGCTGCGCGCGGCCCGGCGCTCAGCACCGGGCAGAGGCCTCCGTCTGCGGCAGGCCGCGGCGCGCCGGGCGCACCTCGCGAGCAGGAGCAGCACCAGGAACGATTTGGGCGCCACAAAGACGCTGAAGAGGGCGAGGCCCGGGCCGCCGGCGATCAGGGCGCAGCCCAGGCAGCCCGCAAAGCCCATGGCGGCGAGGAGGAGGCGCGGCCCGGCCCCCTCCTCACTCGCTGGGCGGCAGGGTCACTGCCCGGCGTGCACTGGACTGTGCAGTAGACTCCACTGGCTCGTCTGCTAGGACAAGTCGCGCCAAGTCCAGGCGCACAAGCGCTCGCGAGCAGATTAACACAAAACCACACAGGAAGCTGTTATTTTACTGTAAACGTGAGCAGCAGCTTTGCAAAAGCAGATGCGGGACTCGTGCAGGTACTCGCAAAGCGCAGTAGTCGCCAACCAAGTACTATGCAAGAATTCACCACATTGCAGCTCCAACCTCAGACAGGCAGGCGTACTGGTGCAGCTGAGAAGCAGAGTCCTATGCCAGAGGCTCAAGCTTTATTAGAGAAAACCTGTCTGCAAGCCCCTCCAGGTTCAAATTTCAAAAAAGGTGGCGCGAAGCGTCGACGCGGCAAGCGTGCCGGGCGTAGACGGTGCACGCGGAGGAGGAGATGGAGGCAGGCGCGTCAGAAGCTGCGCACTGTGCCCCGCCCGGCCGCCGGCGACCAACCTTGCCCCTGCACGCGCAGGTCGCGGCAGGTACCTGCGCCAGGAGGCGCTCTTTACCCCGGGCCTGTGCGCGGGCAGCGCCGAGGGCGGGCCCGGTGCAGAGCGCCTGCTGTACCGGCTGACGCACTCTGTCGGGCGCGCCTTCAGGCACGCCCGCCGAGCAGCCCGACCTGCTGCCGCCCGCAGCGGCGCGGCGACCACGGCCCGTGCACCCGCAGGCCGCGCACGCTGACCCGCCGAGCGCAGGCGCCGTCGCAGCGACGCGCGGCTGACAACTCCGCGTCCGCGTGCGGCGGCCCAAACAGGTGGCGCCGCTTTTCCGCACACTGCTTGGGCCTGCCGTGCGCCGCTATGAGGCCACCCGGGCGAGCGCCTGCCGCGCCGTCGGCCCAGGCCGGCGCCCGCGCTGCTGGAGGAGCGCCTCGCGGGCGCGCCGGCCTGCGCGGACGGGCGGAGCGCCGTCGCGCCCGCCGCCGCTGCGCCCCCGGCCGCGCTGGCCGCGGCCGCCCGGCAGGCGACGCGCTGCGCGGCCACGCAGTCGCTGTACCGTGACGGCGAGGCGCAGACGGCGCCGTACGAGCCCGCGGCCATGGCCAGCACGCCGCCGTGCGCCAAGCAGCGCGCGCTGTGCAGCGCGCACCATTGCGCCGGGCCCGAGGTGCGCTCCCGCGGCGCTGGCGCCGGGCCGCTTCGTAGCCGAGCTTTGGCAAACCATGGATGCAGGCCTCAGCGCGCGCGGCGCAGGTCTGGGAGCTGCGGGGGATCAACGTCGCGGAACTGAGCGCCGCCGCCGCCGCCGCGGACGCTGTTGAGCGCCTTCGCGCGCGCCGCGCCTTCCTGGCCGCGCTGCCGCCGCTGACGGACGTGCGGCAGGCCCGGCTGCGGTGCGCGGCACTGCGCCGCACGCCGCCCGGCCACGCCGCACGCTTGACTCGTGCTGGGCGCGCCGCGCAGGCAGCGCCTGCAGGCGGCCTGGGAGGCTGCGGAGTGGGAGGAGCGCGGCGCGGCGCTGGAGGCCCGCGACGCCGCGCGGCTGGCCGCGCTGCAGGCGGCGCAGGACCTGCAGCGGCGCGAGGCGCGCGCGTCCGCGGCTGTTTGCTTCAGTTTGGCTCATGGCGTGCAGTGGACAAGGTGTTGCGGGTTGCACGCTGCCAGCACGCGGCCCGGCGCCCGCAGAAGCCCCACTGTGCGCCCGTCTGCGGCGCGTCACACGCCTGCAGGCTGTCTGTGCAGGGGAGCACGTGCTGATCGCGCGCGTGCACACGTGCAGGGCGACGAGCGTGGCGCGCGGCGGCTGGAGGCCGCGCGGCAGCGCCGCGGCGCGGACGCATCGCGCGCCGGCGCAGCCGCGCACGCGCGGCAGCGGCCGCGCATGCGCCGCTCGGGCAAGAGCCAGCAGCGCCAGGGCGCCGCCAGAGCGACAGAGCTGCTGTCCGACAGCAGCTGCGCGCCGCGCGCGCCGCTGGCGCGCAGCGGGCGCGGCGCCGACTCGGCGCCCTGCCCCGCGGTGCGCCTGGCTGACTCGCGCCAGCGCGCGTACACACAACCTGCCTGTGCTGGCCCTGCCCATGCCCTGGCCGCCCCCAGCCCACCCCCTTGCGCACCTCCGGGCAGGGGAGCAGGCCACGACCGGCCTGTCTCGTGAATGCCGCACTGATGCACCCCAGCAGCGATGCAGGCGGGGAAGCTGCCGCTACCGACCCCCGCTGATCTGCGGCGGCGCGAGGCGGGCGGGGCAGGGGCGCTGGCAGCGCGCGCACACAGGCCCGGCAGGCGCCCGGCCGGCGGCGGGCCGCCGCACCTGCACCGCCGCGCGCGCGCCGAGTACCGCAGGCTCCTCGCGCACGCCGCCCGGTGCGCCGGCGCTGCGTCGCACGAGGGCAGGTGCAACATCCCTGCAGCGGGAGGCCGCCGCAGAGCCTGGCGGGGTCGCTGACATGCTGGACGCTGGAGCACTCCTGTGCTGCCCTTCCCCAACCCCATGACGGGCGCAGGCTGCTGGGCGGCCCAGACGGCGGCAGAGGCGCGCATCCACGCGCCCCGGGCGGCGAGGCCCGCGTCGGCAAGGCCGAAGCCGCGCCGGCTGCGACGGAGCGGCCCGGGGCGCGCGTCAGCGTGGGGCCGGGCATTGGCCTGGCTGACCTGACGCCCAGGCGCGCCGCCGCGCGGAGGGTGGCCTTTGGCGACGCTTGACCGGCTGCGTTTTTCGTACAGTGCCGCTCGGCTACGTGTGGCAGCTCAGCGCCTGGCCTTGGGTTGGCAGTGCATGCAGAAATGCCACTCATCTGCGTGCTTTACACTGGGCTCTCTACGTGCCTCATGTCGTTGCACCAACGAAATGTACAGGAAGGCCTGCCACTCCCAAGCGCATGCAGCGCCCGGCACGCGCTCGGCCGCATGCCTGTCCAAAGCAAGATGTCTTGCCCACTGCTGCTTCTGCGCTCGGGGGTTGCCAGCGCCAGAGCCCCAAGGGTGCCTGCATGCCAGAGCAACCGAGCCGCGCGGGCCTGCTGACCCCAGGAGCACACGGCCCGCCAGCTGCTGCAATGACGCAACCCCTTCAACGTCTTCACACCTTGACCCGGCCCATTGCCACACTGCTGGGGCACGCATGCTGGTTGGTGAGACGCCCGCGCGACCAAAGCGCGCGCTCCAGGAGGTCGCCTACAGTACCCAAAAAAAGAAAGAAAACCACGGCAGGTCGCGTAGCTGTGTGAGCAAGTGAGGCGCGACGCACAGTCCGAGCTTGAAACCCAGTAGGGGACAGGGGAGACCTAGACTACTTTCTGCGACCCAGCTGACACTCTGCAGCGCGCCGCGCTCCGGCGCCTGCTGCGCAAGCACTGAGTCGTCCAGTCGGGCCGCCCCAGCGCCAACACTTGCAGGCAATGAAGTTCACCCCAGACCACAGCACTCTGATAAAGGTCGCACCATCGGGTGTGCGGGGCAGCACTTGCCCTTCTTCCCCGGACGTGCGCGGCCGCGCCGTCCAGCCCCCCGGCCGTCATGGCTGCTTCAAAGGCAGACCACATGCAGCGTCTTGTCTGAGTCAACACTAGTTTTAGTGGTCACACCGCAACAGGGCAGCCTCGCTTGCGCAGCACTGCCCTGCCGCGCAAACGATGCCTCTTGCTGGCTTGTATCTCCCAAACAAGTGCGACGCCAGGCTCTGTGGCGTGTCAGCTCTGCCGCGCAGCCTGGCGCCCCGCTCTAGTGTCGTCGGCCTTGGCCAGCTGGCGCAGCAGCGCTGGTCAGCACCCTCCATGCGCCGTGTCGCCCTACCGGAGCATCGGCGCCACACCCGCGGGCTCCTCGGCGCGCGCCATGAAGTGCGCCGCGCGCGCCAGGGTCGCCCCGTCGTCCGGCGCGGCAAACTTGCGCCCGAACAGCGGGCAGTCGCTGGCGCCCAGCGGCGTGAAGCGCGCCAGCAGCGCGGCCGTTGGGCCGCCCACGCTGCGCGCGTCCCAGCCGCCGGCCGCCGCGCCTGCGTCGGCCGGCCCCGCCGCCGGGCCCGCCCCGGCCCCCGTGGCCCTGGCGTCGGCGGGCGCCGCAGCGCGCGCCTCCGACCCTGCCGCCCAAGGCGCCTCTCAGCGCCCATCGTGCCACGGCCTGCAAACCTGGCTCGTTCACACAAAACCAGGCCATGCAGCCTGCCCGCCGACGAGCTGTGCCTCCGGCATGGCACAGCTCGAGTCTGGCACATGAGCAGAGCGGGGCCAAGCCCTGTCATGAACAGACTTGATTGCACCGCACCACCTGTCATCGTGCCCCATGCCTGCAGCTCCGCACAGCCACTGCGCGCAACATGCGCGAGCACACCGGCGGGGCCGGCGGCGGCGGCCGCCGTGGTGTTGCCGCGCAGGCCGGGCGTGGTGCGCCAGCCGGGCGGAAACTCGCCCGCCGCGTCCGCGCCTGCAGCGCCCGGCGCGGCGCGGCGCTGAGAGACGGCGCTGCAGAGCTCCAGCTCTTTCAGTGAAAGACAGACAGTTTTTCTAGTGCAATATAGACAGGGAGCACGTGCTGCAGAGCCCTGCCAGAGCACGCGATGAGGCCCAGCAGGCGCGCCGCGGCCGGCGGGAGCAGGGCGGCGCGGGGCGCCACCTGCCAAGGCGGCGGCGTCCGCGGCGGTCTGCTGCAGCGCGGCCGCGCCGCCCTCGCCGGATGCACCCGCAGCGCCGTCCTCGTCAGCCCCCGCGCCGCCGCGCGCCGCCAGCATGCGCCGCGCGCCGGGCGCCGCTTGCTCGTCATTGCCCAGCGGCGGCACGCGCGCGCGCGCCTTGCGCGCCGCCGAGCTCACCCACCGCGCGGCCTTGTCCTGCAGCGCCGCCGCCTGCGCGCGCGGGCGCCGGGTCGAGCCTGCGGCTTGTACACTCGCGCGCGCGGCCGGACGCGGCCGGCGCGCCGCATCGGCGCTGGCGAGGCCGCCGCCCCCGTCCCGCGCAAGTCGCTGCTCATGCAAAGCTCACAGAGGGGGTTGCGCCCCAAGGGGCCCCGCCGCGCCTGGACACCGCGCCATGCCGCATGCTGCACAGCCATGTGCGTTTTGCATATTCGCGGACACGCCTTATGCAAAAGCGCTGGGAGAGCCCGAGCCGCGGCGCGCGCGCCTGGGCGATCGCGGCCGCAGCGGCGCCCCCGGCGGCGCCCTGCGCGGCCGCGGGGGCGGCCGCCCCGCCAAACAGGCCGGCCGCGGACGCAAGCGCGCCCGCGGCGTTGCAGTGGCCACCGTCCGCCTTGCGCATGCGCGTCAGCAGCGCGCCGTCGATCTCGCCCGGCTGAAAGGTGTGCGGGTGGTAGTACGGGCCTGCGCGCCGCCGCTGTTTTGATTGTGCTTCGCGGCCAGACAGGGCCAGGCTAGGGACGTGGGGCGTCACAGCATGCGCCCCACGCGGAGGCTGCGCAGCCAGGCTGCGGCATATCCACTTGAAGGCGCGAAAGCGCTCAGCTGACGACCAGACCCAGGCTGTCGGCAGAGTGCAGGAGAGGCAAGGAGCGCACCGTCCCACACAGACGCGGTGATCTCGCCCTGCAGCGCCGCGCACAGACAACGCGGTCAGCAAAGCACCACCAGCCAGTCACAGGCAATCACGCAAGTACAGGTCCGCACGGGCAACAGCTTCGCCCATGCAAAGACCGGTTTTCCAGCCCTGACTTTTTGACCGCGGGCCTGCATGTCTATGAGGCGCCGGGCCGCCCGCAGGCGCACTGCCGCAGCCCCGCGACGGGACGCGTCAGCGGCGCCAGAGCGCGCCTTGCAGTCAGTCTCATTCTCGCGCCCCGCCGCCGCCAGCAGCGTGGGGATGTAGTGCTCGTCCGCGACGCAGAAGCGGCTGGGCCGCTCGCCGCGGTTCTTCGCCTCCGCGTCGATCCAGCACTCCCTGCGCGGCGGGCGAGCCGCGTCTGCAGCGCGTTGACGGCCCGCCGAGGCAGCCCACCCCGCCTGGGCCGCCGCGCAGCCATGCAGCCCATGCTCGACTTGACAGCGCAGGCCGCACAACTTTCCTGCGGCAAGGACATGCGCGCTCTGCATGCAGCCAGGCGGCGCACGCGCGGCGCCCGAATCGTCAGGCCGCCCTGGGCCCAGCCGCACCGCTTGAACGCGTCGGCCACCTCCGCGTCGGCCACCACCAGCTCGGCGTGCGCGCGCGTCAGCGAGAACCACTGCCCGTTCTTGCGCCAGTGCTCCTCCTGCAGCTGCCCGCCCGCCATGGCCGGCTGCCACCTGCGCGGCCGCGACCGCGGGGTCTCAGGGGTGGGCACACCGGCCACATGCGCAGCCCGTCACCTCCGGCCCACCACGGCGACAGGCGCGCAGGCTGTCGCGCCGCGCTCGGGGGTACGGAGCGGTGTCGGGGGGGCGCAGGCGGGGGGGCCGCGCGGGGCCGGGGGCGCGCCGGAAAGCCATGCGGCGGCCGGCGTCCGCGGGGTCGCTGTCGTTGCGGCAGGCGTGCAGGCGCGAGCGCGGCTCGCCCGCCAGCTGCGCCCACACAACCGGGCCGGGGTACAGCGGGATGCACGTCTCGCTGACCAGCACAAAGCGCTGGTTGCCCGCGTCCGCCAGCGCCGCGCGCAGCAGGGCGCTCCGCCTGGGCCTGCGCGCGGTTTTCATATGAGTACCTGGCCGGCGCGCGCAGGCGCGGGCGGCTGCTGCGGCTGCGGACGCGCATTTGCTTATACATGATGCATGCGGGGGATGCCCGCGGCAACGCGAGGCAGGAGGAGGCGGGTCTGGGCGCGGGGCGCGCACCACCGACCACTGGCCCCACTCGACTGCGATGCGCCCCGCGATCTCGTGCCCCGCGAACAGGCTGCCCTCCGGGTAGGCCAGGTCGGGCGGCAGGTGCACGTAGACGGAGAACAGCGCGCGCCAGCCGGCCGCGGAGCCGCCTGGCACGCGCTCCGGCACCGCCGCCAGGAACTGGCGCCAGGTGTCCTCGTACGGGATGATGCCGCGCGTCAGGAACATCAGCGCCACCTGCGCGCCGCCCCCGCGCGCTAGGGCGGCCCGCCCCCTCACAAATGAGCAAGCGCCAGCGCGCAGCGGCGCGGCTCGCATCGCCGGTGCGGCAGCAGCAGGCCTCCGAGCGCACCTTGGGCAGCCCGGGACCAGCCGGCGCGGCCGACGCATCCCGCTCGGCCGGCGGCGCCGCGGACGGTGTGCGCCAGCCGGAGAACTGCGGCAGCAGGTCCGACAGGGCCTCGGACCAGCGCGCGCTGCCCGCCGGCGCATTATCCTCGCCCGCCTGCGCCTGGCCGGCCGCAGCGCTGCGCACCGCGGTGCCCCGGGGCGCGCGCGCGTCTCCCCGCCACTGCGCGCGGGCGCTGCCGCTCACGCTCGGGCCGCGCTGGTGCACACTATGATGCACAGTGATGCTGTGCGCGCTGCACAACCTACGCGCTGCTTGCGCGGGCCAAGCGACACGGTGATGTGACTCAGAGCAGCGCCGGCCTTCTCTCGCAGCCAGCGCCCGCCTGCCGTTCAGCACTGAACAGGCAGCCGCGCGAGCCGGCCAGCGCAGACCGGAGCGCTTCGCCGGGCAGGGAAACGCGCAATAACGATGGTGCGGCGGACCTGGGTGGCCAGCAGGCAGGCGACCGCCAGAAAGCCGACCAGCAGGAGGACGGCCGTGTTCCGCAGGCGCCTGCTGGACCCCCGCATTGGCCCCCGCGCGCCGCAGCTACCTATCTGGCGGCGCTTGCGGGCTCATCCACGCGGCGCGCTGCGGCCGGACAGAAACGCCGGTGCCTCCCGGGCTCGGCGGCCCGACCCACAGCGCCCCCCGGCTGCCAGGCACGCCTGAAGCGCGTCTTGGTGAACAGGCTGGCGCGCGCGCACGCCGAGGCGCCTCTGCACGCGTTCAGCACGGTTGCTTGACACCGACACCGTCACGCCACCGTGCTCAGTCGTCCGAGCAAACACTCTGTCCGGTCCCGAGACGAGCAGACTCGACAGGGGTTTATGCTTAGGGCCGCGCGATGGAGTACCTCGTGCTGACGGGCGTTGTGTGGTAAATCCACACCACGTCGGCCTGTGCGCATCCTTGGGGTACTCTAGGTGCGCCCTCACCACAGCCGCCCAGCCTGAGGCAGGCACCTTATGGCCAGCAAAGCGGAGGGCAGCACGGGCGCCCCCAAGCCCAGCACCGCCGCGCCGTCCCTGCTGTCGGGCGCGTTCAACGCCGGCGGCGGCGCCGGTGTGAAGATGCCAGGTCGTGCCCGTTGCACCGCTGCACGCGGAGCTGCTTCGTACACTGGAGGCGCTGGCTCCACCGACTGCTTCGCGGCCGCGCCGCGCCGGCAAGGCGTCTGACTCGCCCGGGCCGCGCAGGGCAAGCCCCGGCGAGCTCGACCTTCACGTCGCCGATGAGCATGCTGCAGAAGCTGCTGGGCTCCGCGCCCGCGGGGGCGGGCGCGCCCGCGCCGACCGCGCCGCCGCTCAAGCCCATCAACCCGAAGCGTGTGGAGCCGATCTCGCACCCAGGCGCCCGCCCCCCTGGGCCCCCGTTCCCCATCTACTTGTTTAAACTGGCTGCTGCTGCGCCTGGAGCCTGAGCTCGAGCGCTGAGGCCTGTCCCGCTCGCCGCGGGCCAGAGCTGGCGTTCAGCCCGTCCGACATTGGCGTATGGGAGGTCAACCGCGGTGCGCGCCCTGTCCCGCTGCTCTTCTTGGAGTGTGCTGCCCTGCGGCTCGCCTGTGCTCGACACGTTTGTTTGCCGCAGAGCGCAAGGCCAACGGCACCAGCCGCGGGTGGTTTTCGTAGCAGCTGTTTTGAGGCAGCCCTCGTGGCACTGGGCCGCGCGGCGGCCCATTTTGTGTAGCGGTCCAGTGTTTTGGCGGTCGCCTGGTATGAGAGAACAAGGCAGGGCGCTGCTTGTGATGCCGCTGGTCGTGCGTGCTGTGCTTGGTCGGCGCTGCGCTGCCACATCTGTGACACTAGGACCATCGCGAGGTGGCTGTATAACACAAGGAGAGTGATCTGAGTAGATGATGCTCCTGGCTGTGCGCTGAGGGGCGCCAGAGTTGCCCTTTGCAAGAGGTGCTGCAGGTCCCTGTTCTTGTGCCTGGCTGTTGGTTACGGGGCGGCGGGGCCGCTGGGGACGACCGGCCCGCTTGCTGCACCCGCCCGTTGTGGCTGGGGCAGGCGCCACATGAAGAGAGCCTGGCTGTAAAGGCTGCGGTCAGAACCCAGGGCAGCGACGCACCGCTGAGCGCCCTCAACTCTGCGCGTTTATTTGTCAAGCAGGCCGAGCAGCTCACAGCCGCGCGACCCAGACAGGCAAACCCTTGCAACACCCTAGCCAGTACAAGGCAGTGGACATACACAGACCGCGCCCGACAACCCACACGCGGCCGCCCCGGGCTGCGCCCAAGACACACCGGCCCCTCGCGTCCCTGGCATGGCCGGTCCCGGCGCTGGATACAGGTACAGGCACGCGGCGGCGCCCACAGGCCCGCCACGTTTGCCGCAGCGCGCACACCCAGGTCGCCAGCACGTATGCCGGGAAGAGCTCGGCCGGGGCGGCCACGCCCGCTCGCGCGCGCCCCCGCCCGCGCAGACAGGCAGCGCTGCCCGCATCACCGCATGCGCGCCGGCGAGGGCTCCGCCGGCGCGGCGTCGGCGCCGGGTGGCGCCGGCGGTGGCCGCCGCCGCGGCACGGGGCTCGGCGACGCGGCGGCGGGCACGGGCCCCGCCGGGATGGTGACGCGCGGCGGCGGCGTGGCCAGCGGGCGGCGGCCGTTGCCGGACACCTGGCGCGCCGGCGGCGCCGCGCCGGCGGCCGCGCCGGGCCCGGGCGCCGCGCCGGGGTGGTACCCGGGGAGCTCGCGCGGCGCGTCGCCCAGGAACGACGGCCGCCGCCCGTTGTTCTCCGGGGCGGCCCCGTTGGCCGCGCCGCCTGCGCGCGCCGACGCGTGACAAAGAGCGCAGGTGCAAGGGCGGGGCGCCGCAACTGCTCGGGCAGCCGGCGCCGGGTGCGCCCGCTCGGAGCAGCACGCGCTCCAGATGGGACAACTCTCCCCGCACTCGCGACACAGAACCAATTCCTGGCCGGCGGCACGCCTGCGCGGCGGTCGCGCGGCGACCAGTCCGCGAGCGCGGCAACGTCGGCGGGCACGTCGACCTTGTCGGGCGCGCCGTCGCGGCTGTCGTGCGCGCGCTCCACCGCCTCCTGCAGCGCCTTGACCTGCCCCACCGCGTCCGCCAGGTCCTCCACCACCTGTGCAGCCGCCCGGCACCCAGGCTCACGCCATTTCCGCGTGGGCCGGCCCGGCGCCTGCAGCTCAGGCGTATGCTGCAGAGCCTGACGCCCTGACCAATCGCTGCGCTTCATTACATGTCTGCACGCATGCATCGCCGCCTTGGCGGGAAAGCTGCAGCAAGCAGGAGATAATCCTGTCGGCCTCGGCTGCGTGCTGCTGGGGCCCAGGGCGGCGGCGCGCCTGCTTGGCGCGCGCGCGGCGGTGCGACACCTCCGGGTCCTCCTCCAGCAGCGATTCGGTGTCGCCGCCCGACAGCGTGCTCAGGTGCGAGTACAGCTGCTCCAGCAGGTGCGCCTGCGCGCGCTTCACCTGCGCCCGCGCGCGCCCGCCGGCTTGGCCTCAGACCCTCCCCAAGCCGGGCGCTCACTGTGCCCCGCTGCATGTGTGCTTGGACGCCGCGCAGCCAGCCATCACTCTCCAGGCACCCGCGCAGGGCCACAGCAGCATGCCGGCACTCAGCGCAGGGCGCGGCCCCGCGACGCCTGCTGGCCGGCGGCGCGCCTGGCAGTGCACGACCGCCTTGGGCACTGTGAGCACGATCGTCTGGCACACGGTGCGGCAGTAGGCCGCGGTGTCTTCGCCCAGCTGCGCCAGGTACTCGTCAAACACCTGCGCGCACGCGGGCCGCCTCGGCTCAGCCGCGCATCGAGCGAGCGCAATCCTCCCTATTGCGGGCGCAAGCGCTCTAGACCCTCCTGCGCACTGCACGGCGCTGGCAGGAGCATGTGCGCGCAGGCCCCTGCCGCGCTCATGAAAAGGCTGCAGGCAGCGGCGCTCTTGGATCGCTCCCCACGCCCGGCCCTGCACTCCCGACCCAGGCGCAAATGGGGCGCGCCCGGCTGTTGCGCGCGACGCCGCCGGGCCGCCCGGCGCCCGGGCTGCTCCACAGCAGCGGCTCGGGGCCCAGGCGGCTGTCCTCCGCAAAGCCCAGCGAGCTGCCCATGCCGCCCGGCGCCACCTCCTCCGCGCGCGGCGTCGCCTGCGCGCGGCGCGCCGCTCACAAACGCACACTGGGGGCCAGGGTCATGCTGGCGGCTGCCAGAAACGCGCTTGCGCCTGGGGCCCAACGCGGCGGGCGAGGCGAGCGGGCCGCCCGTGCGCAGCGCGCCGAGGCCGCGGGAGGCAGGAAAGGGCGCAAGACCGCAGGCTGCCCCAATCTGCACGGCCTCGGAAATCAGGTGCTGAGCCCCAGGCGCAGGCGGCCATGAAGAGGGCCGGGCGCGCACGTTGCTGGCGCGGCTGGGCGTGGCGGACGGGCGGTCCAGGCCGGGCGCACGCAGCGCCTCGGTGGTGCTGCGCGGCGGCGGGCGCGCCGCGCCGGGCGCCGCCTCGCTCGCGTGCCGCAGGCGCGCCAGCCACGCGTACTTGTCCGCCGCCGTCTCCGCGCGCAGCACCAGCGACTGGTGGTTCTTCAGGCACGGCCGGCTGGGGTCCTGCGCGCGGCGCAGCGCGCGTCTCGCGGGCGCCCCGGGCTGCACAGGTGCAGCGCGTTGGCGCAGCACGCGACACTCTCGGGTGCCTGGCTGGCTGGCGCCGAGAAGGCCTCATTTCATGGTAAATGTATAATATGGGTAGGGCGGGCGGGCCGCGGCGGCGCGCCTTGTGCGAGACGCGGATGAGCAGCGACACCGCGCCCGCGCCGCCGTCCAGGTCGTACTTTGACCGCGCGGCCGTGCGCGGCAGGCCGTCCACCTGCGCGCGCGCGCGCGGCCGTTGGCGCCCCGGCCTGCAGCGGCGGCCCATGACGGCACCCCTGACAGTGCAAGCCCAATGACGGTCGGCGCAGGCAGGACGACAGGCCCACGCGCCTCCACGTCCTCGGCCTTGCACTCGCGCATGTTGACGATGCCCTTGTAGTTGGGCGGGTCATCGGCGGTCTTGAAGTAGTAGAGCGCGCCCTTGGGCTCGGTCAGCACAAAGTAGCGCTTCTGCCACCGCCAGGCCTCCGGCAGGCTCTGCCGCCCGCTATGCTCGCCAATGCGCTTCTCCAGGTACCCCGTCTTTAGGTCGCCTGCGCGCGCATAGCGCGGCGATGGGTGGCGCCGCCGGGCTTTTTGTCTGGACAGCAGCAGTCCTGTTGTAATTGCAGTGGCGGCAGATGTCCATGGCTTCAGGCGGGCGCGGAGCGTGCGCAGGGGCGTGAGCCCGCCCAACAGATGCCCGCGCGAGCGGGCGGCCCCGCGCGCTGGAGAGGCTGGCGCACCTGGGTCGTCGCTGCTGGTCGGGATGGTGAGCCCGCCGGACAACGGCCCGCCCATGACCGGCTCGCCCATGCTGCCCGCGCGCCGCGTGTCCGGCGGCGACCCCTCCGACTCCTCGTCGTCCGAGTCCGACAGCGCCGCGACAGCCTTGCCTGCGCACACCGCGCCGCCCGACTGTCGCGGGCGTGTGCGCAGGCCCGCGCGGTCATGCACAGCCGTCTTGCAGCTCACAGTAACAGAGCGGCGCGCTCGCGCGCTCGCTGCGCTTCTGCAGCCATAAACAACCGGCTGCGCCGGGCGGGCGGCCACCTTCGCCGAGCAGGCGCGCGGCCGTCTGCTGCTGCTGCTGCGCGCGGTAGCGCTCGTAGGTGCGGTGCCGGAAGAAGGCTGCGGTCACGTACGAGCGCTCCATGCTCACGATGGTGCGCGCAACTGCGCCGCTGGGCCACGCCGATGAGTTCCGCCACGGCCCGCCGCATGCGGACGGGCGCCCGCCCGGCCCACCCGTGCACCATCACCCGGTGGGGACCCCCAGACTGCCCGCCGGCAGGCGCGCACCGTCGAGCGCCTCGTCGCGCCAGCGCTCCAGCGCGCGCGTGGCCGCAAACATGACCGCCGCCTCGAACGCCGGCAGCTTGAGCGGCTCGCGCCGGTCGTCCACCACCGTCGTGTCCACCAGCAGGCTGGCCTTGCGCGAGGCCTCCCTGCGCGCACGCGCGCCCGCTTGTTGTCGCCGTGATGGGCAGGGCGACAGGCGAGCGGCGCCGGGCTCCGCCGGCCCTGCGGTGACGGGCGGGCACGCAGGCGCAAGAGGAGACTGAGCGCAGCGCCAGGCGCGGGGCCGGGTGCGGTGCCGGCGCGCACCGCGCGGCGTCCAGCAGGACCTGGTGCACGCGGCGCACGCACGTGCTGACCGGCTCCAGCGTCAGCGCCAGCGTCTCGTCCACCAGCCGCTTCAGGCCGTACTCGGGCGAGACCAGGTGCGGCTGAAAGCCGTCGGCCTCCCGGACCACCTGCGCGTCCGCCGCCGCAACCATCGTCGGCGAGCCCCTGGACTGGGCGTGTTCAAAGGGCACGGCGTCTGCGGCTAGCGACACATCAGACCCCACGCCACAGCGCTGCCCGCTGCACGTGCGGCGCGCCGCCAGTGCCCTACAGTCCAGGTCGGACCGGCCTGTGCGCACGCGCCGGGACGGCCGCCGCCTCCGCCCCGGTGAGACACCTCCCGGCACGCCCTGAGCGCGAAACCCAAGCTCGGCGCGCCGGCGCCAGGGTGGCTGGGTCCGGCGCGCGCCTCCTTGACGTGGTCCAGCTTGAAGTTGCGCTCCAGGGGCAGCCGCTGCACGGCGCCCTGCAGGCCCTCCGACGCGAACGCGCGCCGGATGTACCCCGCGTAGTCCGTCGACTGCGCGCACCGGCACGCCGGCGGTCACGCCGGGTTCTCCGATGAGGCCCCGGCCAGGTGGCGCGCAGCGCATGCGCGTTCGGTCGCCCATGTCGGTACACGACCAGCAATCCACGCCGCAGAGCTGGACCAGGCCGCACCGCAGGGCGGGCTGCGGTACCAAAGCAGGGGCACCCGTTGGGCAATCGTGAGGTGGGTGGGAGGCAGCTCACGTCCACAGTGTAGGAGAAGGCCCGCTCGAAGCCTCGGCACAGCTGGAACACATCCTTGCTCGTCTTCGGGGCTCCCGGCACCCTCGACACCTCCTTCTCCACGGCAGCCCGCTTCCTCTGCAGCCTCTGCAACACCTGCGATCCGGAAGGGCAGGCAGTTTTGGCCCCAGGCGCGGGCTGTACTTTGCCGCAGCGGCGCAGGCACGGGTCCTGCGGCGCTGTCAGTGCGCTGGCAGGTGCGGCGAGCGGCACGCCACGCTCGCGGCGCGTTGCAACGCTTGGAAGGCTCTTGGAGCGCCGAGCAGGCAGGCGGGCCGAGCGGCCGGCAGACCCGCGGCGCCCGGCCGGCCACCACAAAGGCGGCGTGCCCGGCTCGCGGCGGATGTGCTTTTTATAGACGGGGCCCATGGTGCGCCGGACAGCGCCGCACCTCGCCCAGCTCATCTGGATCCAGCCTGACCACATCCGCCGGAGCCATCTCCCCGCCCGCGCTCGCGCGCCTCCCGCTACGCCATGCCCGCCCGCCGCTGCCCGGCGCGTGAGAGCGCGGCTCTGGTATCGATTGCGAAAGAGTGTACTCGCACACAGCACGCAACGCAGCTGGGGACCTGCTCAGTATGGGAAGCCAGGCTGGAGCAGGCAGGTGGAAGGAAGGGAGCCGAGGGTAGGGCCGCTCGACTCACATGCATGGGCCGATCGAGCTGGACGCCTGCTAGAACGTGGGAGTGGGGGTGTCGATCCGGGCAGGCTCCATCGTAGCTGGGCGTACATACGTCGGCGGTCTGCTTGGGCGCCGGGCATGCGCTGATGCCGCGACCGCGCTCCAACCGCGCCTGCCGCTGACAGCAACCGTCGGCCCCGGCCTGGCACATTGGGTCAGCGCAACGCGATGGGGAAGCTCGCGGAGCTGATGAAGCGCCCGGACGAAGTGTGGCCGCTGCTTGTCATGGCGCTCGCCGCGCAGCGCGCCAAGCAGCTGCCCAGGGACCCGAGCCTGGCGTTCTGCTACAGCATGCTCAACCGCGTGTCCCGCAGGTGCGCTGCTGCAGCCCGCGCTCCGCACGCGCACCGCATGCATGCTCGCGCCGCCGCCCCAGCCCCCGCTCGTGCCCCCCTTCCCTAAGCGGGCCGGCGCGCCGCCGACGGCTGCCGTCCGCGCAGCTTTGCGGTCGTGATCCAGCAGCTGCCCGCGGAGCTGCGCGACGCGGTGTGCGTGTTCTACCTCGTGCTGCGCGCGCTGGACACCGTGGAGGACGACATGGCGCTGCCGGCCGCCACCAAGCTGCCCCTGCTCCACGCCTTTCACGAGCGCATCTACGACAGGCGCGGCGCCGCTCCGGTGAATTGCGCGGGGCCCCCGGCCGCACGGCAGCAGGCCAGGCCGCGCCGCCGGGCACGGCGTTCCCTGGTGCCGGAGCCGGCCGGCGGCGCGCAGGACGTTCACGGTCGAGTGCGGCTACGGGCTGTACGTGGACCTGATGCGCCAGTACCCGCTCGTGACCGACCTCTTCCTGCGCCTGGGCACGCCCTATCAAAAGGCGCGCCGCCCCGCCCCTCGACTGCGCGGCCTGCCTGCGCGAGAACCCCCGGTGGCGGCGGTGGCGGCTTGTGTGCGGGGCTGTGGTTGCGTGGTGGACAGTCCCCCCCGCGCGTCCGGCTCGCACACGGACGAGCAAGAGCGTCTGCGCAGGTGATCGCGGACATCACGCGCCGCATGGGCGCCGGCATGGCCGAGTTCATCGAGAAGGAGGTGGAGAGCGTGGCCGACTACGAATTATACTGCCACTACGTCGCGGGCCTGGTCGGCATCGGCCTGTCGCAGGCGCGCGCTTGCTCTGACAGCAGCGTGCGCGGGCGGGGCTCTCTGCAAACGCGCGGCGGCTGCACCGCGCGCGGCGGCGCCCTGAGCTGCATCCCTGCGCTGCACCTGCGCCTGCACAAGGCGGCGGCGGCGCGTGACGCGGCGGGCGCGCGCCGCGGCAGCTCTTTGCTTCGAGCGGGCGGGAGGGCGCGGCGCTGGCGGACGCGGAGGGCCTGGCCAACCACATGGGCCTGTTCCTGCAAAAGACCAACATCATCCGCGACTACCTGGAGGACATCTGCGAGGAGCCGGCGCCCCGGCGCGCCGCCCCCCGGCCTTCCACGCGCGCGCCTCACGCTGTGCGCTGTTGGGGACGGGAGCGTGAGGCTCGGGCCGCCGCGGCGCAGGATGTTCTGGCCGCGCGAGGTGTGGGGCCGCTACGCGGAGCGGCTGGACGCGTTTAAGAAACCGGAGCACGCGCGCGGCGCGGTGCGCTGCCTGGACGCGCTGGTGGCGGACGCGCTCGGCCACGCGCCGCACTGCCTGGCGTACCTGGCGCGCCTGCGCGACCCGGCCGTCTTCCGCTTCTGCGCCATCCCGCAGGCGCGCCGCTCGGCGCCGCGCCCCGGCGCCCTGCGCGGCAGGCTGACATGGTCGCCGGCGCGGCTGCATACATGCGGTCAGGGGCGCAGCGTGCAGCCTTTGTTTGGTGGAGATGAGCCTTGCGGCTCCAATCGCGCGGGCAGGGGCTGCATGCAAAAGGGCAAGACACGCGCGCGCAGGTCATGGCGATGGGGACGCTCGCTCTGTGCTTCGAGAACCACAAGGTCTTCACCGGTGCGCCGCTGCCGGCCGGCTTCTGTGGTAGGGCTGCCAGGCTGCGTGGTGTGTGGCTGCACAAAGCAAGGTGCCTGCCGCTCCCCGGTGAGCCAAGCAGGCCCAGTGCCGCTGAGGAACGTCTGCTCAGGTTTGCACCACCGCGCTGCCTGCGCGCGCTCACCAGCCCGTTTGGCGCGCATGCGCACCGGCCCCAGCAACGCCTTGCGCGCGCAGGCGTGGTGAAGATGCGGCGGGGGCAGACCGCCAAGCTCATGCTGCGCGTAAACGACATGCGCGAGGTATTCGCGGCGTTTGCGCACTTTGCCGAGCTGCTGGCCGCCAAGTGCGCCCCGCCCCCGGCCCGCGCGCAGATGCGCCTTTGTGTCCTGCCTCTTTCCGATGCTCCTCCTTGCTGTGCCAGATGCTACGCGCATCACTGCGGCGTATCGAGCGGACAACTGTCAGTTGCACACCCCAGTATGCTCTCGGGGTCCGCCTCACGTCTGCCATGCGCCCCACCCGGCCGCGCGCTCGCCCGCCGCCGAGGCCGGGCGGCGGCACGCAGGTGCGACCGCGCGGTCGCCGGCAAGGCCGAGGCGGAGGACGCCGCGGCCCGCGTGCGCGCCATCCAGGCGGCGTGCGCGGCGGGCCTGCGGCTGCCGCCCGGCGCCGCCGGGGGCCCGCGCCCGCAGCCGCCCCAGCTCGGCCTGACGCCCAGGCGCGCCCGCTCTTTTTTGAAACAGGCTCCGTGTGAATAAGTGTAAACGCCCGCGCGCCGCCCCCTGTCGGCGGGCGCACTGCTGAAATCCAACTGGGCGAGCGGCGCAGGCTGCTGGCGCTGCTGGCCGCGGCGCTGTACGCCGCGTACGCGTTTGGCGCGGCGGCCTGCCTGGCGGCGCCCCAGCGCGCGCTGGCCGCCGCGCTGCTGCTCGGCGCCCTGGCCGCGGCGGCGCGCGGCGCGCTGCGGTGACGCAGGCGGCGGACGGCCGCCAAGTCGCGGCGGCGCGGCGCGAGGTCGGCCGTGAGTCAGCGCTTTTGGCGAGCTGCGAGCGCGGCCGGAGCCCGCCTGGCCGCGCCCTGGTGACCTGGCCGGCAGGAGCAGCCGGAGCGTGCCCCGAGCGCCGGACGCCTCGCAGCTGCCCGCGCGCTCTGTGGGTTGGATCGGCGCGCCGCTCGCTGCTGTGGGCAGGAGTTGGTGCGGAGAGTTGAGAGCGTTCTGTTGTCCATGCAAGAGCCGCGACGTTGCTTCGCTATATTGCACGCTTGCCCGGCCGCGCTCCGGCAGGGGCGGGCTGCTGCTCGGCGCGCCTCTGCAGAGCGACGGCAGCGCAAGCGCGTTGCCGCTCCATGCGTCCGCTGTTGGCAAACGTTGTGACGTTGACGAGCTCGTTTAAACTGCTCATCCATATAGAGCTGCTCTAACCTTGAGCGAGTTTGGCAGTGCCAAGCCGGTCTGCCCGGCTTCAGCCTGCATTACCACGGAGGCCACGGCATGGCACAGCTCCCTGCAAGCACAAAGTCATGAGCATGCATGGCGCGCCCTACCAAAGCCCCCTTCTCTTTTGGTGGCAGAGCTGGCAGAGCTGGCCGGACATGGTCACAGACAAAGAGACACTGTATTTTAGGAGCGATCCGCGGCTTTGCTGTGTGTTGGCTGTGGGTGCAAAGGGTTGCCTGGGCCGGGAGCGCAGCACTCGCCCGCACGCGGTACATCCGCACCGCTGCGGACAGCCCACCGCCTGCACATGTGCACGACGGCGCAGCCGTTCTAGTCAAGCTTTGTGGGAACAAGCATCCGGCCGGCGGGCGCCAGCAGGCCGGAGCTCGTCCGCGCCGCGGCGTACACAATGCCGTACGCGTCCCTGCTCCAGGGCGCTGCGCTGCTCGGCCCGCGCGGCCGCGCAGGCCGGCAGGGTCGCCGCCGCCTGGCCGTGAGGGCGCTCGACGCGGGCGTGCCCGACCAGAGCGAGCAGCCGGCCAACACGACGCGCATACGCGTGGAGCGCCAGAAGCACCTGCCCGCCACACGCGAGGAGGCCTGGGCCGCGCTGCGGCAGCTGGTGCCGCCGAGCGACTGGCCGGAGGCGTCCAGCGTGTTTGCCGCGCTGGAGAGCATCTACAGGCGCGCCGCGCCACCGGCCATGTTTTACCGGCTCTGAGCACTGGGAGCTAGCACGGGCAGCGCGCCGGCTGGGCGTCCCTGCTGGAGCGAGCACGCGTGGCGACGAGGCCGGCGGGGCGCGGTGCATCTGACGCGGCTGCGCCGACCGCGGGCCGCCCGCGCGCAGGGTGGAGTACCAGCTGCTGGGCGAGGCCACGCTGCAGACGCTGCGCGCCGCCAACGAGACGCTCGTGGAGGTGCCCAGCGCGGAGCCGCCGCCGCGGCGCCGCGGGGCTGCCCGCGCCGACGCGGGCTCTGGGGCCGCCGAGGCGGCGACAGGCACCGCGCTGCCGGCCAGCAGCAACGGCGCGGGGCCGCCGCCTGGCGAGCACGCAGCCGCCGACTCGCACGCCACGGCCGCGCCCGCCGACTCGCTCGGCGCGGCGCCCGGCGCGCACGCCGGCAAAAATGGCACGCACGCTGGCGACGGCGGCGCGCCGGCGCCGGTCGGCCTGCCGGCCGAAGACGCCATGACTGCGGCCGAGGCCGTGCGGCTCGCGCTGGAGCAGAGCGACCAGAACGCCGGCAGCGTGCCGCGCTCGCCGGTGTTCCCCACCTTTGCGGCCGGCGAGGGCAGCCCGGTGCGGCCCGACGGCGCTGCCTGCTGGACGACCTGCGCGAAGGGTGCCCGGGCCGACGCGCTCCCGCTCGCAACGCGCGCAGGTGCGCGGGCAGAGCGCGGACGCGTCGCGCACGCTGCGCAGCAGCCTGGCCGGCAGCTTCACCGACGGCGACGGCGTGCACGCAGACGGCTTTGCCGAGCGCGTGGCGGCCTGGGTCGGCCAGGGACCTTCGTCCGCCGCGGCTGGCGTGGGCGGGCCGTGGGGCGGCAATGGTGCGCGCGCGGATGCCGATGGCGAGCGCGCGCGCCGGCCGGCCGGCATTGCCGTGCTGGGCCGCGAGGAGGGCGAAACGGAGAGCTCTGAGCGGTGCGGGCCGCTGCCTGGGGTGCGGCGCTGCGTGCGCGCCCACCCGGGGCACCGATGCGTCGCTCTGCTGCGCGCGAGCGCGGACATGGTCGTGAAAATGGCGCGGGCGCGCCAGGCCGGAGCGCCTGGAGCTGGACCGGCGGCGGGCGGCGCGCGCGCTGGCGGCCGGCGCGGTGGACGCGGGCGCCGCCGACGCCGCGGACCGCGCCTTTCTGCGGCTCATGCTGCGCCTGCTGGCCGCGGCGCGCGCCTGGCCGCATAACTCCCGGCTCGTTGTCAACCCGGGCTGCTCGGGGGCCGACGCTGCTGCTGCAGTGCAGCCTGCCCCGCCGCAGCCGCCGCGCAGTGCAAGCAGGGCACGCGCGCCCTAATTTTCTAAAAACTCATGTGCCCGCGCGCAGGCGCACTACTCGCAGGTCAGCGCGCGTGACGCGGCCATGTCGCGCTCGCTCAACAGCGACTACCTGGGCCAGCTGCTCATCCAGGTGGACACCGGCCGCCTGGACGGCCGCCTGGTGGCCGCGGCCACCGAGGGCGCAGAGCTGCCGGAGGAGGCGCGCGCGCTGCTGGTGTTCAAGCGCGGGTGCGCGCGCGCGCCTGCCCCCGCATCCGCCGCCGCCCTGAGGACTGCGCCCTTGCGTGACCGGCGCGCGCGCCGGCAGGTACGGCCAGTCGCGGCGCGCGGGGCGCATGCTGGTCGCCAAGCTGGACTACCTGCAGCTGCTGGCGGTCAAGAGCGTGCTGGGCTGGCTGGGCCGGCAGACCACGCGGCGGCTGCCCTGGCTGGAGCCGCCGCGCGCGCCGCCCACGCCCGCCGCGCAGGTCCCCGACGCGGCCGGCGACAGGTGCGTCCGCGTCCGCCCCCGCAGCACGCATTTCATCAGCATCCCCACTTAGGCCCCGCACGCCCGGCCGCTGACGCTGGCTGTGATGCGCGGCAAAGTAACGAGCGCGTGCGGGCCGCCGCAGCCACGGCAGCGCCCGGCTGGAGGCGGCGGGCGGGGACGGCGGGCGGCCGCGCGAGGTGCCCCGGCGCCTGACGCTCGCGGGCGGCGGCCTGTTCATGACGCTCTCCAACTGGGGCCTCATGCCGCAGGCGCGCCGCGCCCCGTGCGCCTTGTGCATGCAGGCAGCGGCGTTGCCGGCAGCGCCATGCGCCTCGCGCCTGCGTCGGTTCAGCCACACCATGACGCCTGGCGCGCGCAGCGCGGCGTGCTGCCGCTGGAGGACTTCAACAGCGCCTGGCAGCCGGCCGAGCCGGGCCGGCTGGCGCCCGTGTACGTGGAGCGCGTGTCCATCCGCGAGGCGCTGCGCGGGCCGCTGCTGCCCTCGCTGGCCGCCAACGTGGAGCTGGCCGAGCCGACGTTCCAGGCGCGCTGCGCTCAAGTTTTGAAAGTGTGCCACTTTTAGTGAAGGAGCCGCGAGCGGTGGAGGCCGCGGCGCCGCGCGCAGGAGCTGCTGGTGCTGTACCGGCAGACGCCCAAGCGCAGCTGGCTGGCGCGGCTGCGCGCGCGCGTGCTGGGCCCGCGCGCGGAGGAGCGCGGCGCGCGCGCGGCGCAGCGCGCGCCGGTCATGCTGCGCATCTTCCGCGACATCCCGGTGCCCAGCTGGCGCATCGTGTTCCCGGAGAAGCTGCTGCAGTTCCGCCCGCTTGACGGCCTGCGCGCCGACCTCATCACCGTGGCCGGCGCGTGCTGCCCCCGATCGGCGCCGGGCTACGCTGCGGCGTCACGGCGGGCCGAACAAGCGCGCGCGCGCAGGCGTGCTGGCCTTTGCGGCGGAGGCCAAGTACGACTCGCTGCTGCTGGACATCATCTCCTTCGCGTCCGCGTGCGCGCTGCTGACGCGCATCGTGCTCGGCTACCGCCGCATGTCGCAGAGGCGCGCCGTTTTTGTACCGTATGGGTGCGGTCGCCATAGCGCTGCTGGAAGCAATACAAGGGCCTCACACGCGCGCGCGCGACGCGCCGCCGCCAGGTTTGAGCAGATGGCGAGCGCGATGCTGGCGGACACCACGATTGCGGGGCAGGAGGCGGCGGTGGACTACCTGGCCGGCGCGGCCGCGCTGGAGCAGTGGGCGCAGGCCGCGCTCGCGCTGCTGCTGCTGCGCTCCGCGCCCGCGCCGCTCTCCGCCGAGCAGCTGGCCGCCGCGGTCGAGGCGCTGCTGGAGCAGCGCTTCCAGGCGCGCCCCGCGGCCGCTCCGGGCGCGCGCCGCGCTCCGCGGCGCGGCGTGGCGCGCCTGCCTCGCGGCGCCTGCCTGCTCGGGGGTGATGCTGCGGGTGCCAGCGCTCCGGCGCGCCGCGCGCAGGTGCGCATCAGGTTTGCGGCGGACGAGGCGCTGGGCGAGCTGCGGCGGCTGGGCCTGCTTGCCGAGGACGACGCGGGCGGCCGCGCTGCGCCGCGGCATGCGGCGCTCGCGTACGCGGACGCGTTTGAGCGCTTGAACGCGCACTGGGACTCGCTGCTGCTGCGCCGCATGGGCTCCATCCTCAGCACGGTGCAGTGAGCCGGCGGCGCGGCGGCGCGGCGCGCGCGCCGTCATGCGCTGCCGCGCCGGACGGACGCGGCCACGTCGAGGCGGCAGGCGCATATTTTAGGTGTAGGCAGGCAGCGCTGGCAGGATGCAGAGAACTCCTCTGTAGGTATGCGTAGAGGGCGCGAGTGCATGGTTGTAGTGGACGCTTGTGTAAGAAAGCAGCAGCCTGGAGGCGGCGTGGCACGCGCATGCACCAAGGCTAGGCTCGGTTACAACTGCTAACAGGCTGCACTCTCAGGGCGGCGCGCACACCGCAATACGTGGAATTGTACTCACAAACAAGCAAAGCATGCCGCTCTGAATAATCCAGACCTCCCAGACATGCCGCCGATATCTGCCCGCACATCAGAATCCACGCGCATGGCGAGCGCCAGGAACTTGCGCAGCAGCGCCGCGGCCGCGCTAGCCCAGGCGACCCACCCGCTCCGCGAGCACGTCTGCCGCCACGCGCTTGAGCCGTGCCACCACCTCGTCGGCCCGCGCCCGCACGCCCGCCCCCAGCAGGCGAGCGCGCCTCCCGCAACGTCGCTGCATCATTTGGCAGGAGGAACGCTGCTTACCCTTGGCCGGCGCACGAAAGCTCACATACGCTTGCGCACGCACAGACACAGCATGCATGCCCAGCATTGAAGGCACATGTTCTCTTACTTGCTGGCCAGCTGTATAAACACAAATCCAGGACAGCAGCATGCTATGTTCTGACCACCGCCGCCGCCGCCTCGGCACAGCCCAAACCCGGCGCAGGCCCAACCCACAGCCTACACCAGGTCGGCAGCGTCCGCCTCGCTCAGCGGGTACCCCACAGCCTGCAGGGCGGCCCGAAAGTCGCGGCTTTCCTGCCCTGCGCCTTCAATGATGGTGTGAGTCAGCTTGAGCACGTCCGGGCGCCCCCGCTGCAGCAGGGTGATGACAAATCCCACGAATGCCATGCGCGAAGGGCCGCTGGCAGGGTACGAGCTTTGCAGCTCCAGGCGCTCCAGGCGCGGGTGCGCGGCCGCGGCCTGGAAGTCTGCACAGAAGAGCACGCGGTAGTTTTCAAAGCCCAGCTTGCGCAGGTTTGGGAAATCGTTGAGGAAGCCCAGGGCCCGGGCGTCAAGGTCGCCATCAATCTCCACAGCGTCGGCACAGTGCCACCCGAGGCGCAGCTCCTCGAGGGCGGTGAGCGTGCTCACGCCCCCGGGCAGCTGGTCGAAGCAGCAGTCGATCGCCCAGAGTTCTTTCAGGCGCGCCATGGAATAAATCCCCACAGGAAAGACCGGCATGTTATGCCCCGCCAGGGCCAAGCTCGTCAGCGACGCAGAGCAGGGCGCGCAGGCCCACGACCGGCAGCGCATAGATCTGCGACCCATCTAGCGCTGACCACTCGTTCCAATGATCCAGACTGCGCAGCTGCGTGAGCCGCCACAGCGACGCGGGGAGGACGTGAAGGCCACGGCAGTCTCGCAGCTCCATGCTGGTCAGGGCGCGCAGCGCGGCCATGCCCGGTAGCGCGGCCCCGCCGTCGGCCGCAAACTCGCACTCGATAAATCGGAGGCACTCGAGCGCCGGCAGGCGCGCCCAGCCAGGCGCGCAGCGCAGGCCCTGAAACCCGCCCAGCACCAGCGAGGTCAGCCGCGCCAGGCGCGACGTGCTGGCGGGCAGCGTGGCGTCCATGGCGACGCCGTTCGCAGCGAGAAACAGCGCGCGCAGCCGCGACGGGCCGGCCAGGCGCGCCACCAGGCAGGCCAGGCTCGGCACGGGCGGCCAGTCGGGCTGGTCGGGGGGGCCCTCCAGGCTCAGGGCGACATCTTCCAGCGAGCGCATGCTGGCCAGCTCGCACAGCAGCGCCTTGGGGAGCTGGCCCGCTCGCCGATCGAGCAGGGCGATGTGCAGGCGCAGGGTCTGCAGGCCCGTACAGTAGTGCCCTATGGCGCGCGCGACCCCGGCCAGACAGGCCCGGGCGGCGGCCGCAGTAGGTCTGCGGTGCAGGTCCACGCGCAGGGTCAGCCAGTCGAGGGACGTCAGCGCGGGCAGGCCAACCAGCAGCGCCGACAGCCGCCTGGCGTCCAGGTCGGCCCCGGGCGCCCCGTCCTCCTCCTCCTCGCCGATGACCAGGTCGCCGATGCACTTGACGGCGCTGCCTTGCACGCGGAGCCACCGCACAGCGCTCGCTTCTTCGGGCGTGCCTGCGGCAGCCACAGGGTGCTGCTTCCATGCACCGTATAGCGCATGCGTTGACTATGATTATGTTGCTAACATGCGTTGTGTGGTTGCCTTTCCATGCGCCATGATATCGTGAGACCACCGACATAATGGTACTTTAAACACCACAGCTGCAAAGGATGCGGCGCACCGGGCCGCCCGAGCGCCCGCCACAGCCTGGCGGCGTGGGCCTCGTCCACCGCGCTCCAGAATGGCTGCTCGAGCGCCTCCTTGAGCCGCCTGCGCGCGCGGCGGTCGCCCAGGCGCGGCTCCCACGGGCTGCCTCGGCTCCCTGTCAGCGCGCGGGCGCGCCTGCAGACCGTCGGCAGGGAGAGGGCCTCCGTCCAGGCGGTCCTGGCGAGCTGCACCGCGATCGGCTGCAGGACCTGCGGCGCCGGCGGCGCGCGTTGGCTGCGCGGCGGCATCCCTGCCCGCGCTGCGCCGCGGCCCCCCGCGGCGACAGGCAGGGCGCAGGTTCCCCCGTACGCACCTCTGCAGGGAGCTCGTCCAGGCGTGCAGCTGAAGGCCCAGCTGCTTGGTCACCATGGGACTTGCGCGCGTCCATCGCGGCGTACCGCGCTGCACAGACGCGAGGACTTCGCGCCGCCTGTAGTCCTTGAATAAAAGCCGGGGGAGCGGCAATGCCTTGAAGGATTAGAGCTGAGCTTACAAGTTGTGACTGTTGGCGATGCCGAGTTTGGCATCATTGCCCATTGGCAGTCATCAATGTGCAAAGTCCAAACTTGCTGCCCGGCCTCGCATCTTGCCCCTTTGGCAGCTGCTGGTGCAGGTGGCCTGTCACATACCTGTCCGATCCTCAACTACCCGGCCGCGCCATGCGGGGTGGCGCGCGCACCGTCGAGCGCGACTGAATGCATTTACATGCATGGAGCACAGCGCATGCTGGCATGTTGCACACATGAAGCAAGCGCCCTAGACAGGTTCTCACATATCGCACACAGTCACTGCAAAGCAAAGCCGCAGCGGCTCAGCCACGAGCTAAACATGCACAGACAGGTTCACTGTCCAGCTTTCTTATTGTGCAGCTCTGCGCGAGCAGCCCCGCAGGGCGCGCATCGGCCTGCTTGGCGGGCAGCATGCCGCTGTGGAGCGCACTCTTCACGTGCATACACGCATTCAAGTAAAGCCCAGTCGCTAACTAGCACAGCAGAATTCATGTGTTACGACAGGGATGGCGAGCTGCCGGGGGCAGGCTTGTGAGTCTTGAATAGAGCCGCGCGCGAATCTGGGCGCCAGCGTGTCGTGCTGCGCCGGCGCCGCTGCCGTGGGGCGCAGGCCTGGGCAGCGGCCTAGGGGGCGTCTGGCCCCCCGCACAGCTGCTGCTGCTGCTCCTGCTGCGCGACCGCACGCGCGCCCCCGCGGCGCCGCAGGCAGGCCAGCAGGCCGGCCATGACGCGCGCGCCCGCGGCGGCGTCACGGGCCGCGTCCTCTGCTATGCATGCGCGGCCGGCGGCCAGCACAGCGCGATCGTATGCCTGTTCCAGCGCTGCGCTCACCTCTATGGTATCCTGCTCGAGCTCGGGCCAAGCCGCGTCGGCCTGCTGCCGCGCGGCCTGGGCCTGCTGCCGCGCGTCCCAGGCCACCTGCTGCGCTTCCCGGGCTACCTGCTGCGCGTTGGCCAGCGCGACAGCGGCAGCCTGCTCAGCGACTGCGGCCCGCTGCCGGACGGCAGCGGCTTCCTCGCGCGCGCGCTGGGCGGTGGCTGCCGCCACCCCGTTGGCCGCGGCGGCCATGGCTCTGGGCGCCCGGTTCTCGAGCGGCTGCCGCCGGCGCATGGCTGACGCTACCGCTTCATGGCACTGCGCGCCCGTGCGCACGTCAGCGAGGCCGAGCTGGGGCAGCGCAGCTGGCAAGCTGCAGGGACAAGGAGGCGGAGCTGGAAGCGTGCACACAAACAAAGCCCTTTGCGGCACAGCATAGCAAGCGCGGTGGTGTGCCAGCGGCCGGGCCGGGCGTGCCTGGCGGCGACGCGGTGGCGGCGCCGCGGTGCAGATCCGCGGCCGGCGCTGGACAGCGCAGCTCCGTGCGCTACGAGCGCGCACATGGAGCATCGTATCGAGGTGGAAAGCAAGTAGTCGATTGGCCTTTGCTGGGCAAGGTGACACTTGTCCACCGCGACAAAGTGCAGTCTCAGTGCAGCAAGGTCTTTGTCGCGAGGGTATGTCATGACATGACCACTCTACCTGACATAGAAATTAATTTTAAACTACCAAGCATGGGCACCAGCGAGCTCAACAGCGCGCAGCTGCAGCTGCGGCCGTGCGCACAATGAGGGCCAGGCACTCGCTCATAGCAGGCTGACAGGCAGGCAGGCTGCAGCTCACAAGCTGCTGGAGCAGACCGTGGCCGCTGCTGCATGAAGTGCGATCTAGCCTGCACAGACGCGGGGCCTGGCACAGGCATAGCATCAGGGACCGGCACGGGGAGTGCGTAGGGAAGGCCAGGCGAGCAGGCGCACCGCAGGAAACTGGGAGAGGCGCTGTGCGGTGGGGCACGTGCAGAGTGGCAGTGTGCGCAGGCGTTGGCGCACGTCGCTCACACCGCCTCAGTTGCGCATCAAGCCGACAGGCTCGCCTGCAGAGGGCAGAAGTAAAGTATGTAGCAAGCCACGAGGCGTACTGCGGCAATGCACGCGCAGAGTGGCACTGTGAACTTGCTCTGTCGTTCATCCAGCGCTCCTCACGCCGTGTCAGCCTTGCACGATACTAGCAGGCTTTTGCCTGTAGAGGGGCAGAGAAGTAGTATGTTACCAGGCGCTCCGTGGCATTGTGCTATGCACAGTGTGCACGCAGACCAGTAACGTGAAGCGGCACTGGCGCTTATCCGGCGCTCTTCAGCCTGCTGCGCCACGCTAACAGAGGGAAGCAGGCTCGCCTGCAGAAGGCCGAGGTGGAGCGCAGAGCCGGTCGCGGGGCGCTCCGCGGCAACGCTTACTGGTACCAGCGCTTGTCCGGCGCTCCTCAGACTGCTTCAGCTTCGCACCATGCTTACAGACTTGCGCCTGTGGAGGGCGAGTAAAGTATATAGCAAGTCAAGAGGCGCTCCAAGGCATTGCGCACGCAGAGGCTGCGTACTGGCAGTAGCGCTTGTCCTGCGTTCCTCAGACCGCTTCAGCCGCGCATCGTGCCAACAAGAGTCTGTTGAATGAATGAATGAACTACAACCGTGTATCGGCCAAAACTGGCCTCTTACGGGCTGAACAAACTGTGGATTCATGGGTGACAACTGTCACCCCAAATGTAGCCAACCTCATGTACAGTATATGGGTGGCCACATGGGTGGCCGCTGCCGCACCCACTGCAATCTTTCTGCCCGAAGGGCTGCTATCGTCGCATGGTTGTGTAGCCAGCTGATGTGCCAGTGCCAGGGCCCAGCAATCCACCGCCTTACTTGCTTTGCAGCGATATAGTATGCACACCTGCATGCATTTCTACTCCCACTTGTGTCAGCTTAGCACACCAGAGAGCACCTAGGATGTGACAGCCAGAGTATTTCACTCATTCGGGCATGTTCACCGCTAGGCCCAGCAAGCCACCCGCGCCACATCCTGGGCCCCAGGAACATGGGCGTCACGGCGTATCAGCGCCCTCACGCGCTGCACATTGCAGTCCTGTGCTACACTGACAGCCGAGAGGTTGCATGCTGACATTCTGCGGCGCATGTGCTTGGTGCCAGTGCCGGCTTTTTCCCGCATTAATTGCATGCGCGTGCACATGTATAGGTGGATCTTCACCCATAGCAATGCATTGTACTCACACACACAAAACCACGTACGTATTGTATTTGACAAATGACCGTAGCACTCCCATACACATATCAAGAAGCACACTGTGTCAGGCTCGAAGCAGGGACACCATCTTGCACATGGCCTGATTCAGGCACGCTGGTCCATGAAGCGTGTCGCATGCAGGCCTTTGCAGAATCGTTGCAGGACAGGCAAGCTAAATTTTAGTTCATCACAAAAATTCACTTGCAGACAGGGCTCCGTGCCAAGAGTGCTCGCCACTGTTTCCTGTACACTGGAGCGCATTCCCGCCTTCATCAATGCTGTATCACATTCAGTCATGGACGTCTGTAACTGAGCCACAAGGCCAGCCGCTGCTGCTCATTCAGAGATGTCGCAAGCGAGCGCAGGCAATGCCATCCTAGCTTGACACAGTACATGGTCTGCAAAGGGAGCTGCTGGCAAACCCTACACAGGGGGCTGCCGGGCGGTCAGGCGCGCGCTTGCTGCAGGCGCTGGCACGCGCCCTTGTGGCCTGCGCGCCAGGCCGCCTTCTGGCACGCGGCCGAGCAGTAGCGCGCGGCGTTGCAGCCGGAGCACAGCAGCGTACGCAGGTGCCTCCGACGCGCCGGACAGGTTGCGGCACCTGCGCATGCCCCGCGTGTTGAAAAGGCGGGGCATCGGCGACAGCAGGCACCTGACCGGCAATGCTGCATGCGAGGAAGCACGGTCGGCGTGAGCGGCGCGCACCCCCTGCTCCAGCAGCCCACGGGGCGCAGCGTGGGCGTGCGCAGGCGCAGGGCCTCCAGGCTGGCCTCCGGCTGAGCCTCCGCGGCGAGGTGCGGCGCGACCTCGGCTTCAAAGCGCGCGACGGCGGCCGCCATGCCGGCCAGCTGGTCGGCCGCGCTCGCCCGTCCTGACGGGGCCGCATCGCTCGCCTCCATGCTCTCGTCGCCCGCCTGTGCAGGGCGGCCGGCGCGAGCAGCTCGTCAGGCCCCAAGCGCGCATGCAGGGTGCAGGCCGCATGGCTTCCCGGCCTCAGCCTGCGCAGGTGCGTGGCATGCATGCATGCGCATGCCGGGGCAGCCTGATCTATGGCAAGCTGGAGCATCCTGGGGCTGCAAGCGGGGCGCACGTTGCACTTCTTGTTGTCTATTTCATCCAGCAGCACGGCCGCCTGCCGCAGCCCCCGCACCACTCAGCATCCAGCGCATGCCAGCATTGCAGTTGGAGCAGGGAGTGTTGCAGGGCGTGCACACCTCTGGCACGTGCCGCCCAACGGCGCGCAGCATGAGCAGCATGTGCCTCGCCGCAAGCGCAGCCCTGTCCTCGCGCTGGTCCTTCGTGTGCGAGCACAACGCGCTGCGCCAGGCTCGCCGCGGCGCCCAGCGCTCCGGCGCGCACGAGCGCCGCGGCCAGGGCGCGCGACGCGCCGGCCAGGCTCGCGGTGCCGCCTAGCGCATGCACGATCTCCGCCGCCGCGCGCGAAGCCCGGTCACTGTACGCGCTGTCTTTACGTGAGCTACCTTCATCACCGTCGCTGGCCGCTCCGCGAACTGGTGCACGCGCGCCTGGCGGGGCCCCGCCTGCAGGCAGGTGTGCAGGGCCGTCAACATTGTGTGCACAGGCTTGCGGTGTGATGGGCGTGCATGTTAGCAGAGCCCGGCGTTTGTGCGCCCACAGCGCCTCGGTGGGAGCCGCCTGCCGCCCGTCAAGGCACGGCTACCTGCAGGTGCTGGCCTGCAGTAGGTGCAGGTATGCAGCGCACGCGCTGCTGTCTGACACGACGCTTGCAGCCGCGCAACCAAGCACGCGACCGCTCGGGCGCCCCAGCCCGCTGTGAGCAGGGAGGCACGCACATCGCTCGGCCAGCACGCGCAGCGCCTCCACGACAAAGGGCACCAGGCCCGGGCACGCCAGCACGAGCGCCTTGCAGTCACCTGAGCACGCCACAAGCTGCCCGGCGGCGGCCTGCGCGCCCGCGGAGCCAGGCGCGCGATCACTCCCGCCACCCTTGGCCGGGCTCCGCCGCTCCTCTGAAAGCCTTGGTTTGGAATGGCCTGGTGCAGAGCGGCCTGCCGCGAGGTGGGCAGGCAAGGGCGCACCCATTGCAGCGAGGGTGCGCTATTGACAAGCACAGAGAAGGCCACACTCTTCTGCATGTCTGTGCTGCTCGCCGCCAGGACCGCCCACGACGTCGCCAGGCTTGCAGCCAGGCCATATACGTCGCATTCCGCGTACCTGCTCGCAGAGCGCGGTGCGTGGCTGGGCCAACAGGCAGGCGGCTGCGTACATAAGCTGCAGACAATGGCGCCTGTGCCGCTGCACGCACACCTCGCGGCAGCTTCGCGGATGGCAGCGCTCCGGTCAGGGCCCTCTTGTGTCAAGAACGGGCTCATCAGCACCAGGCTCAGCGTCTTCAGAGCTTGAAATAGCAGCAGAGACGCAGCTTGCCAAATCGGTGCTCGACCCGCCGCGACCTGCTGCTGCTGCGCAGCAAGCAGGTCGCGCCACGCAAAGTGCCGCGCCAAGCCCGCATCGTGCTGGCCACGGCTGCGCTGCCGCCCTCGTAGAAGTACCTGGCCTCGCGCAGAGTGATGCCACACTCGAATGCTGCGGTGTGGACAAGGTCTGGCACGAGAAGCGGCGTCAGCAGGGCCGCTGCATCCAGCAGGTCTACCAGCCGCAAAGGGCAGGCGGCAGACGCTGCCAGCACTGGCGCCCCCGCCTCGAGCGCCCTGACCCGCGCGGCGGCCCTGGCGGGCAGGCCTGCCAGGGCGCACATCTGCTGGGCTGCCGCGGATGCGGGACAGTCTGAGCAGGAGCAGGAGCTCTGGCTGAGTCAGAACGGGCGGGACCAGGCACTTTGAAAGGCACATCCATGGGTGGCTGTTGACTTCAATGCAGGTGATCTGCCTGCAGCCTGCAGCCACTGCCAGCGCCCCGAGCTGCTCTGAAACTCCTGCAGGCCAGCAGAGTGCGCAGCAGCTGGCCTGATGAAGCGCGGGCAACCTGATGCTGGCGTGCAGGTGCGGCAGCAGCATCACTTGGTTCCTGCCGCCTTGGCCAGCGCCTGCCTGTTCTGAGGTCGCCCTCTCGCACACTGGGGTCGACGTCCAATTTGCTTGTGTGCGCGCCGCACCCCAACCAGCGTGGGTCCATAAGCTGACCCAGCCCCGCATCCCGCTCCAGGGCCGGGGCTCCAGCGCTGCCGACAGGAAGGGCTGCTCCTGCCCGTTCGAGCTCGAGCCTGGCAGCCCGCCTGTGCGCTGCGTGCGGCCGAAGGACGGACACCCTGGCCGCGAGGAGCCTGCACAAGAGCCCTACTCTGTGGCGCTGGTAGGCCTGCTCGCGCCTAGCATGTTATTGTGCCTTGGCAGGCTGCAGATGCGCTGTGGGCTGCACCTGAGGTCCAGCAAACCAGCGTCCTGGTCCAGGACCAGGACAACGTTTGGGGGTGTGGGGGCACGCCTGCGCTGGATGGGGTGCTAGCAGGTCGCGGCTGTGCTGCGACGATGTTTGCAGGTGTGCCTGACTCAGAGATGCCCAGAGCCAGGAGAGCGCCAGCAAAAGCCGCTGCGCAGGAACGGCACGCGGTGGCGTTGGCGACCCTGCTCAGGAGCAACAGCCAGGACAACGTCATCGCGGGCGGGGGCGCGGCGGTGCTGGTCGGGCTGCTGGCGCCTGGCTGGACCGATGCCGTTCACGAGCAGGCCGCTGCGGCGCTGGGCAACCTGTGCACAAGCAGCGCCCAGAACCGCAATTGCGTGAGGGTGTGCGGGGGCATCGCGGCGCTGGTCGCGCTGCTGGCGCCCGGCGGCTCTGCCGCTGTGCACGAGCAGGCCGCTTGGGTGGTGCACAACCTGTGCGCTGACAATGCCCAGAACAGGGACAGCGTGCGCGAGTGCGGCGGCATCGCCGCGCTGGTTGCGCTGCTGGCGCCCGGCGGCTCTGCCGCTGTGCACGAGCAGGCTGCAAGGGCGCTGACGAACCTGTGCCTCAGCAACGCCCAGAACTGCAATAGCGTCCGGGAATGCGGGGGCATTGCGGCGCTCGTCGGGCTGCTGGCGCCCAGCAGCTCTGCAGCTGTGCAGGGAGCAGCTGCTGGGGTGCTGCGCAACCTGTGCTTTGACAACACCCAGAACAGGGACAGCGCCAGGGAGTGTGGGGGCGTTGCGGCACTGGTCGGGCTGCTGGCGCCCGGCGGCTCTGCGGCTCTGCACGAGCTGGCGGCTTGGGCGCTGCGGAACTTGTGCGTGAACAACCCCCAGAACAGGGACTGCGTGCGGTGGTGCGGGGGACTTGCTCCGCTGGTGGGGCTGCTGGCACCTGGTGGCCCGGCTGCCGTGCACGAGCAGGCTGCTGTGGCGCTGTGGAACGTGTGCTCTGACAACACTGCCAACAAGGACAGCGTCAGGGAGTGCGGGGGCGTGGCGGCGCTGGTCGGGCTGCTGGCGCCTGCGTGTCCTGCTGCTGTGCATGAGCAGGCGGCCGGCGCGCTCGCGATGCTGACCTGCGACAATGGGCAGTGCCGGGATGCAGCCAGGGCATGCGGGGCGGCTGCAGCCCTGCAGCGTGTGCTCGCATGCGCCAGCTCGGCAGCGGCGCATGAGCGGGCAGCGGCGGCGCTGCGCAACCTGGGGCATGCTCAGCAGGAGCCTCACTAGCGCCGGCCGCGCGCCCTGCATGCACGGCGCGCACATGAGCTTGGGTCGCCGGTGGCCCAGTGTGTTTGTCTGTAACGTGTTGCTCGGGGAGTGGAGCAAGTAAAGCAGCGCACAGAGTGTCTGGCATACAGTATCTGACCGATACTGTCTATCCAAATGTCAGCTAGTTTTGCGCGCCCCTGTTACGAAGCGCTGGTGTCAACAGGACTTGCAACACCAGAATTGGGCTGCAAGCGGCCAATATTGTGCTGCAAGCGGCCAATTGCTCTGTGCCTTGAAATGTCTCTGCTCAGTCATGCCGCAACGCGTGCGTCCCGTTGTCAGCACAGTCTCCAGGCTCTAGCTATTGTGTAGGCGCAGACACGGTCACATGCGCAGCCGCCCGCTGGGTTGCATGGCGCAACTACAAATGCAAAGGCGGTTTGATTTCAGACTGGTGGTTGGTGCCCATGAAGCCCTTCATTAGAAGTCTCACATGTGGGATTGAGTGCACTGCTCGCAAGAAAATTTTGTCCACCAGCAGACCAGTGGCCGCGAAGCCGATGCATGACACCGTACCAATGCACACAGCAGCACACAGAGAAATTAGCACCACACATGCATGTGGACTCTCAACTCCTGCCTGATGTGCAAAAAAGAGGGTTTGTTCTTCCTAGGACAAGGAGAACAGTACAGGTAGGGAACCGACTAGGTATGACGCTCCAAGCTCGGGCAGGTGAGTGTTCTGGGCCTTGTTGGCACAGCTGCGCAGCCCGCATGCGCGCCGGAGCGCTGGCGCGCCGGCGCGCCGATGAGCCGCGCCCACGCCCGGCCGCGCTGGCGCCTGGCGGTACAAGCGCGCCCGGCTGCGTGTGGGGCTGCCGCGACGCTTCAGGCTCGGGCAGGTGAGTGTTCTGGGCCTTGTTGACACAGCTGTGCAGCCCGAATGTCAGCAGGCGCGCTGGCGCGCCGGCGTGCCGATGAGCCGCGCCCACCTTGCCGCGCTGGCGCCTGGCGGTGTAAGCGCGCCCGGCCGGCCGTGCAACTGTTGCGCCGCGCCAAACTCGGGCAGGTGGCTGTTCTGGGCCTTGTTAACACAGCTGCGCGGCCCGCATGCCAGCCGGAGCGCTGGCGCGCCAACGCATTGGTGTGTGGCGCCCAGCGGCACAAGCGCGCCCGGCCGCTTGTGGGGCCGCCGCGCCGCTCCAAACTCAAGCATGTGACTGTTCTAGGCCTTGTTGACACAGCTGCACGGGCCGCATGCCAGCCGGAACGAGTTTGGGGCCGCGCACGTTCTGGGCGGCGCCCACGCTCCGGTCGCGCTGGCGCCCAGCGGCACAAGCGCGCTCGGCCGGCCGTGCGGCTGCCGCGCCGCTTCAAACTCGGGCAGGTGACTGTTCTGTGCCTTGCTGACACAGCTGCGCGGGCCGCATGGGAGCCGGAACGAGTTTGGGGCCGCGCACTGCTG
>JAABUO010001223.1_pt1 | contig 35279 bp, 42 predicted proteins | sample 5559291 | NCBI WGS metagenome assembly JAABUO01 (sample SAMN10711878, study PRJNA513372) | rock metagenome | isolation source: Antarctica rocks | place: Antarctica: Victoria Land, Finger Mt sud
ATGTCGCGCGCGTCGATTTCGACGAGATGCTGGCCCGCGCGCCGGGCGAAGCGTCGGCCGCGATTCGAACCCGCGTCGAAGCCGCCCGCGCGATTCAGCGCGACCGTTACACCGCCACGGCGTACGCTGCGAACGCCGCCGTCGGCGGCGCGGACGTGCGGCGCTTCTGCCCGCTCGACGACGGCGCGACGGCACTCCTGCGTGCGGCGAGCGCGCGCGGTCATCTCTCGGCGCGCGCCCTCGATCGCATCGCCCGCGTCGCGCGCACGATCGCCGATCTCGCCGGAGCAACGGCGATCGGAGCCGCCCACGTTGCCGAAGCGATCGGATACCGTTCGCTCGAACGGCGCGGAATCGCCGCCTGACGCCGAACTAATTGACGGCGACGGCCGCCAAGAGGGGCACGAACGGCAGCGCGAAGGTATCGTCGAATACGACGACGCGATTGCGGCCGTGCTCTTTGGCCGAGTACATCGCATTATCGGCACTCGCAAAAAGATCGTCCTTGGAGACCGTGCTCGTGTGCGGGACGTACGCGATGCCAATACTCGTCGTCACCGAACCCGAGCCGCCATTTTTAAGTGCGATTTCAGAGCTCACAATCGAGCGGCGAATGCGCTCGGCGACCTTGCGGGCTCCTTCCAGCGACGTATTCGGCAGGACCACGACGAATTCTTCACCACCGTAGCGAGCGACGACGTCATCGGGCCGGAACACGGTTCGGCGCAGCACGCCCGCGACGGTCCGTAACACTTCATCTCCGAGGGCGTGACCGAAGGAATCGTTGAAGTTCTTGAAATTGTCGAGGTCCAGCACCAGCATCGCCAAGCCGTGATGCTCGCGGCGCTGCCGTACGATCAAGGTGTCGAGATCGTCGCTGAGCGTGCGGCGATTGTGCAGACCCGTCAATGGGTCGAGACCCGCGAAATCGGAAAGGCGCCGATACAGCGTCGAGATTTCGACCAAGAGCATGATCAGCACGACACTAGCCGCCATCAGCGACTCGAATTTACCGACGTACCAAGCGGCCGTGTAGCGTCCCGGGGCGGTCGCATTGAGCACGCCGTCGAGGGCGGCGACGAACAGAGCGAATGCGACCCACATCTGGAGCGGCGTCGGCTTGCGCAACCGGAACCCGACGATCGCGCACGCCGCGAAATTCAACACGATGACGACCGGCGCGACATACGTCGAAAATTCGTGAGAGAAGTGGCCACCCGGAAGGGCCAGCCGCATGAGATGATCGCGCGAGGCCCAGATCGTGGAGCTGATGAGGCTCGCTGCGACCGTGATTCCGCCGAGCAGCATCGCAAGGACCCGGCCGATGGTCTGGCGAGGGATCGTTCGGACGTCGAGGGTCGGATCGACGAGATGCGTGATGCCGATTATGACGGGAAACGTGCAGTGCCAAACCGTCCAGATCCAGATCGACGTTTGCAAATCACCGAGCGACGGTGCGGCCGTGCTGAAGATGCCCGGAAATGCGTAAAGGTACGGGATCGTCAATAAGCCGGTCAGCCCGTAGGCCGCGGCCATGAACGCGACCGATATTTTGCCCGCAACGTAGAATTGGCTGAATAACAAGAACGCCGTCAGCAATTCTGCGACGGCCCACAACGTGGCGCAGATGGGCAGGAAGGCGATCACCGTCGGACCGGGACCGCGCCCGAATAGCGCTGCCAAAACCGTAAGAACGATGAGGCCCAGGCCGCTATAGACGGCGATCCGGCGGAAAACGGCCTTGCTCTCGTTGCCGACGAGTTGAGGCATGGAAGTGACGAGCGTCATCCTCGCTAGCTATGGAGTCACTATATGTATCGTCAAAGCGGCTCCGGCATTCCAAAGTTGGCCGAAACGAGGCCGTATAGATAGCGTTACAATGGCTGCAACTGAGGTTTTCGATCAAATAACCCCCACCGAGCCGTTTCTTACGAATCGTTCACTCGGGGACTCGCAGCGTACTCAGCCACGCTACTGCTCCTCACCGGCTTCTTGGCCTTTACGCGCTCTTGGCCGACGGTGCGGGATTCCGCCGTCGGCACGTGCCCGGGTTGGCACTGGGGACACCAGAAGACGCTGCGCGTCCCGAGCTGCTCGGTCCGAATCGCCGTTCCGCAACGCCGGCACGGCAATCCGGTGCGGTGGTACACGTAGAAGCGGTCCTCGCCTCGCACCGCGCCCTTAGCTGTGTTGCGGTCTTCGGGCCGCGTCGTTACGATGCGCCCGACTTCCGCGCCATGCGCCATCAAGCGCTTGAGATCGCGCCACATCGTGCGCCACGTCGGTCGCTCGAGCGCGAGCCCGGGCGTGCGCGGATCGAGCCCGTTGAGGAACAGCACTTCGGAGCGGTAGATATTGCCGATGCCGGCGACGATCGATTGATCCATCATCTGCAAACCGACCGCCGTCCGGCTCTTTACGATCTTGGCGTACGCGCGCGCGGCGACGGCGCCGGCATCGAGGGGATTGGGGCCGATGCGACCTTCGAGCGAAGCCCGCATCGACGCATCGTAGAGTTCGATCGCGATCGCGCCGCGTAATTCGAACCAATCGGTAGCGGAGTAGAACCGCAGGCGCAAGATGCCGCGTACCTCCGGGAGCGGCATCGTGCCTCCCTTGAAGTTCCCGAAGCGGCCGAGATGCACGTGCAACAGACGGTCCTCACCGAAATCGTAGATGAGGTGCTTGCCGATCGCTTCGATGCCGTGCAACGTCGCGCCATCGACGAGCGCCGCGACATCGTCGGAGCGGCCGTTGGGCGAATCGCAATGCAGCGTCTGGCCGCGTAAGAGCTCGCTCTGCAATCGCGCATAGCGTGCGACTTGAGGTCCTTCAGGCATGGTGCTGCTTCGACGCCGTCGTACCGGAGGGCGGTGCCTTCACACGTGCGCATCTCCGGTCGACGCGCGGGACAACGCTTCGATGCCGAACGCAACGTCGCGACCGAAGCCCTGCTCTTTCTCGGCGAACTCGATCCCGAAGCGATCGGCCCGAGCATCGTCCACGCGACGCATTACGAGCCGACGCCGGTCGGGGATCTCGACGCCCTGCTCGCGCACGTGCCGCTCGCTCTCGAGCGCACGACCTTCGTCGATCTGGGCTCCGGCATGGGACGCGCCGTGCTGCTCGCCGCGAGCCGGCCGTTCCGGCAAGTCGTCGGCGTCGAAATTTCACCCGCGCTACATGCGATCGCACGCGATAATCTCGCGGCGATCGACCGGTCTTCCCTGCGCTGTCGCGACGTGCGGCTCGTCCGCGACGACGCGGCGACCTACGCGTTTCCCCGCGGGGATCTCGTCGTCTATCTCTTCAACCCATTCGACGGCGCGATTCTCGTACGCGTCCTCGATGCGCTCGCGAAGCCCGCGCGCCGCGACGTCGCACTGGTCTATCACACGCCGGTGGAACGCGCGATCGTCGAAGACCATCCGGCCTTCGAACTCGTCGCGGAGATCGCGCTCGGCGCGGTCTACCGGCTCGTCGCGCGAAGCGACCCCGCCGCTGCCGGCGCTTCCCGGCACAAAGCGAGCATCGTCACCAGACCGAGCAGCATGCTCGCGCCGCACGTTACGAGGACGCCATGCCAACCGAAGCGTTCCCAACCGAGGCCGGGCAACGTCGACCCGAACACCGCCCCGACGTAATAAAACGCTTGGTATAGTGCGTTCGCGCCGCCCTTCGCGAACGTGGCCGTCACGTTGACGTACGCCGGCACGATCGCTTGCGCCGTAAACATGCCGACGCACATCACGACGGTCCCGAGCGCGACCGCAACGAGCGACGGCAGCGCGGTGAGCGCGAGCCCGGCGAGGGCGACGATGAAGCCGATCGACATGAGCAGCCGGCGGGAGATGCGTGCCGACAACCGCCCGGCAATCGGTGCCGTGAACACGCCGGCCGCGTACGAAGCGTAGAACCACGCGACCGTGCCGGTCGATAGCGAGAACGGCGGCGCCGTCAGCAGATACGGCAGATACGTGAAGAGCCCGATGAACCCGAAGAAGAGCGTTCCCCCGGCGATAAACGCACCGACCTCCCGGGAGTCGCCGAGATGGCGGCCCATGGCGCGATACGAGTCTGCGAACGCCGCGAGCATCGAGCGGCCCGCGCGGACGCGACGCTCGCGCAGCGTGAGCGCGAGCGCGAGCGCGGCGGCGAGCGTCAGACACCCATACGCGACGAACGACGCGTGCCACGACCAGCGGTCGGCGATGAGGCCGCTGCCGACGCGACCGACCATCCCGCCCGTCACGGTCGCCGCGATGTAGAGGCCGACGAGCCCGCCGATATCGCGCTTGCGGCGCAAATCCCCGAGATAAGCGATTGCGACTGCCGAAACCGCGGGCACGAACGCGCCCTGCAGGGACCGCAGAACGATGAGCGCCGTGAGATTGGGCGAAAACGCGCACGCGAAGGTCGCGAGGCCGAGCAGCGTGCAGCCGCCCGCCATCACGCGCTTACGGCCTAAGAAATCGGCGAACGGCCCGTACGCGCTCGATGTCAGCGCGATCATGAAGACGACGGCGGAAACCGTCGAACCCGCAACGGACGGCGAGACGTGGAATTCCGCGCCGAGCGCGGGCAAGAGCGGCTGCGTGACGTACATGTCCGAAAACACCGCGACGGCGGCAAACGCGATTGCGGCGACGGCGCGGCGTTCGGCCGCCAGCGGCGCAGTCCGCGCGGCGAGCATCATCACGGTCATACTACCGCCGCTGCCATCATGCCGTCCAATGCCGAATCGGTCGGAACTCATGCCTGCCGGGTATGAATGGGTATGGATCTGCAACGGCTGTCGTACTTCCTCGCGGTAGCGCGGGCGGAGCACGTCACGCGCGCGGCCGAGACGCTCGGCATCACGCAACCGGCCCTGAGCCGCGCGATCGCCCGGCTCGAGGCGGAGGTCGGCGTGCCGCTCTTCGAGCGCTCCGGCCGCAGCCTGCGGCTCAATCGCCACGGCCGGACCTTGCAGGCGAGTGCCCAGCGGGCATTCGCGGAGCTCGAGCGCGGCCGCCGCGAGATCGCCGAGCAGCTCGACGCGAACCACGGCACGATCGCGCTCGGCTTTCTGCATACCCTCGGCATCGGACTCATCCCCGAGCTCATCGGGGCGTTCCGGCGCGACGCACCGCACGTGAAGTACGACTTGGTCCAGAATGCGGCGGACACCATCTACCGGCAACTCGCAGACGGCGAGGTCGACCTCTGTTTCGGGTCCCGGCCGCCGGCCGACGCAACGGGTCTGGTCTGGCGCGAACTCTATCGCGAAGACCTGGAACTCGCGGTGCCCCCGGACCATCGGCTAGCGCGACGCCGAAGCGTGCGGCTCGCCGAGGTGGCCGACGACGCGTTCGTGGCGCTGCGCCCGGCCTATTCGATACGGCAGTTAGGCGACGCGTTCTGCGCGCAAGCGGGCTTCACGCCGCGCATCGCCTTCGAGGGCGAGGAAGTCGCGACCGTGCGCGGATTCGTTGCGGCCGGATTAGGCGTCGCGCTGCTGCCCGTTTCACAAGGCCGCTCGCACATCGATCCGCCACAGATTCCGGTTCGGTCGCCGCGCTGCTACCGGCGGCTCGGCCTAGCGTGGAGCACCGATCGCTTCGAATCCGAAGCGGTCCGGCGCTTCCGCGAGTTCGTTATAGCGCGCTTCACGGCCGGAGCGGGCGCGTTACGTACCGCGCCTTAGATAGCGCAGCGTCGCGTCGGCCTCGAGCTGGGCGGAATGCTCGCGGTCGCAGTCGTTCCAATACGAACGGATCGCTTCGAAAAGGGCGCGCGCGCGCTTCACGTCGCCTTCGTAGAACTCGCGCATCGCGGCGGCGCGCGTCGTTTGCACCAGCAGCGCCTCGCGAAAGCGATACCGGAACGCGACGAGATCGCCGCTTAGAAAGTCGCTTGCGTACGTCGCGACGAGCTGCCCGCAGCGCTCGATCTCGGCTACGACGAGCGCGCTCTCGCGCACGCCGTCGGCGGCGCGTAACTCGACCCCCTGTTCGAAGGCGAGAACGTCTGGGAGCTGGTAGCGCGTCCCCGTCGACGCATCTTCGAACGCGACCTCGACGGTCGCCGCGCGCATGAAGTCGTATGCGACGACGATCGTGCGTTCGTCGCGACGGAACCACGCGCTCGAGGGGACCTCCGTCGACTGCGCGAGCGCGAATCCGAAACGCTCGACGAGAAACGCGAAACGCGCCTCGATCACGGGCAGAACGTTCGCGAGCGATGGCGCTTCCATTGTCAATAGTTTCGGACCGCGGAGAACGAACGTTAGCGGGAAAGACCATCCATCCGGCGCGGCGTACTAACGTCGATGCCAGTTCGCCCGATCACGATCGCCGTCGGTGGAGATTCAGGAAGCGGCAAAGGCACGCTCTGCCGTGGCCTCGCCCAGATTTTTGGCGACGAACGCGTCGCGACGATCTGCCTCGACGATTATCGTTCGCTCGATCGGGCGCAGCGTACGTCCGTCGGCCTTACGGCGCTCGACCCACGGGCGCACAATTTCGCTGCGATGGAAGAGGATCTCTGGGCGATCCGCGAGGGTCGCGGTATCGATAAACCGGTGTACGATCGCACGAGCGGAACGTTCGGTGCCGCCGAGCACGTCGAACCCGCCGAAATCGTTATCGTCTATGGCCTCTTTCCGCTCTATACGCGCGCGCTGCGCAGCCTCTTCGACGTCACGGTGTGGCTCGATCCCGAAAGCGAACTCAAAGCCGCCTGGAAACTCAAGGGCGATACGCAGTCGCGCGGCTACGATGAAGCTGCAGCCCGCGCGCGCTACATCGAGCCGCAGAGCAAATACGCGGACTTGACCGTGCGCTTCTACCGGCCGGCCGATTGGGACGTTCACCACGATGTCGCGAAGCTCAACGGCCGCATACGCAAAGGCGGACGACTGCGGCCGCTGGACTACGCGGAGTTCGAGAGCGCAGCTACGTCGATTCGGTTTTCGCAGACGGCGGAAGGCGGCTATCCCGAGACGATCATCGAGCTCGACGGCCACATGGAACCGCCCAGCGCCGCTGCGGTCGAAGCGAAGATCTGGTCGCACATGGCGACCAGCCGCGAGCGGCCCGAGCGCATCGGCGCATTCGTCGCCGCCGACGGCACGCCGCGCATCGGTCACGCGCTCGCGCTCGCGCAGCTGCTCATCGCGCGGCGCGTCGTCCTCATCGAGCACGATTTGCTGCAGATGGCGCCCTGACATGAGCGACGACGCGACCGTTGCGAGCCCGCGGAACGTGCTCGATCTCGACGAAGCCTACAGCAGTTCCAACGTCGGTGAGGTGCTCGAAAACCTCGATCGCGAACTCGTCGGCCTTACGCCCGTCAAAACGCGTATTCGCGAGATCGCTCATCTCCTGCTCATCGACAAGTTGCGTAAGAGCGTCGGCCTGGCAGCCGAACCGCCGCCCTTGCACATGTCGTTCACCGGTCGCCCCGGCACCGGTAAAACGACGGTCGCGATGCGCATGGCCGAAATTCTCAAGCGCCTCGGCTACGTGCGCAAGGGTCAACTCGTCGTCGCGACGCGCGACGATTTGGTCGGCCAATACATCGGCCATACCGCCCCGAAAACCAAAGAAGTGCTCAAACGCGCGATGGGCGGCGTGCTCTTCATCGATGAAGCGTACTATCTCTATAAGCCCGAGAACGAACGCGATTACGGCGCCGAAGCGATCGAAATTCTGCTGCAAGTGATGGAGAATCAACGCGACGACCTCGTCGTAATCTTCGCGGGCTACAAAGATCGCATGGATACATTTTTCTCAAGCAATCCGGGTCTGGGCTCGCGGGTGGCCAATCACATCGACTTCCCCGATTATGCGGAAGACGAGTTGCTCGCGATCGCGCATCTCATGCTCGGCACGCTCAACTACGTATTCACGCCGGAAGCGGAGCGCGCGTTCGGCGAGTATATCGCCTTACGGTTGCGGCAACCGCAATTCGCGAACGCCCGCAGCATACGCAATGCGATCGATCGGGCCCGGTTGCGTCAGGCGACGCGGCTCTTCGAGCGGGGCGGCATCGTGACGGCGGACGACCTCAAGGCGATCGACGAAAATGACATTCGCAAGAGCCGCGTCTTTGCGATAGGCGCTTCGTAAGCCGAAGCTGCCTGACGAACCGTCAGCGCGCCGCCAGCAACCAGAGCGGTTTCGCAGGCGCGACGCGGGCCGTTCTTGCCGAGAGACTCGCCTTCGCATCGGTTACGGCGACGCTCGCGAGGACGGCGCCGTTCCAATTCCCCGGCGCACTGAGGCTCGCGAATGCGATGGTCGCGGTCTTCGCGGGAGCCACGAAGGTAAACGATTCGTACTCGTAGTGCATCGCCGCACTACTGCGACCGCTGACGTCGACGGTCAGTACCCGCGTCGTGCCGCCGACGGTGACGCGAACCCGTTTCATTCGCGGCGGGCCTTCCGTGTTTGCGGCCAGTTCGAAGCTGACCAGGTACGTGACGCCGGGGAGGGTCGCGAAGGTCTGCTCGATCGCGCCCGGTCCGGGCGTCCCGTCGAGATCGACGCTACGAGCCGCCCCCTCGGGGGACTGCCAGTACGCGGACGAAACGTAATCGACGGGCCCGACGACGCGCCAGCCGGGAATGGCGCTCGACCCGGGATAGAGCGCCGTCCAGCTTTGGCGCAAATCGCCTTGGCTGAAATCGCCGTTGACCAAGAGGTCCGGCGACGTCGCTGCGGCCAGCGCCGCCGCCGGCCCGAGGGCAGTCGCGGCTAACGCTCCGACGAAGGCCGCCGCGATCGATACGTTCATACGCAAGGGGTCATACCCGAGCGCGGCCATTGCGACGCCATGAAATCGTCCGCTCGCCCGCGCGACAGACGAACGGCACGCGACGGGCCGCGCGCGACGCCGGACCGGCGTCAGTGAACCGTTCAACCGCGCGGCGGATCGCCCCAACCGGAGCGGACGTACGTGCCGTCGACGACGATCGCCGGCACCGTCGGATCGTTACCGGTATACGCGAACATCCGCGCACGAGCGGCGCGATCGTTCTGCGCATCGTGAACGACGTACGGGACCCGGCGCGCGTCGTAGTACGCGAAGGCTTCCCGGCAATACGGGCAACTCGGCGTGACGTACAGTTCGAGCTTCTGGGCGCGCGTGACGTGAAGATGATCGCTCGGCGCGGCGCTCATGCGCGCAGAGCCATAGCTTCTTGGCGAGCGCGTAAGGCCGGCACGGCGTCACCTTCGAGAAAATGAGGGAGCTCCGCGATCGAAAACTGCATGCCCGTATAAAATTGCCCGAAGGCCGCGTAACGCGCGCTCGCTTCATCGAAGCGCATTTCATAGATCAGCTTTTTGAAAATCATCGGATCGTCGGCGTAGAGATCGACGCCCCACTCCCAATCGTCGAAGCCGATGGAACCGGAAATGACCTGCGTGACCAGGCCGTGGAACGAACGGCCGATCTTGCCGTGATCGGCCATCAGCCGCGCGCGATCCTCGAACGGCAGCCCGTACCAATTGATCGCCTCGCCGCGTTTCTTATCCATCGGATAGAAACAGACGTAGCGGCGTGGCGGAATCTTGGCCCATAACCGTCCCGCATTGCGCGGCTGATTCGCTTGTTCCGCGAGCGCCGCATCGAATGCGTCGTTCCACTCGGGCCCGTGCGCTTTGAAGCCGCGCTCGCGCAGATCGGCGTGAATTTTTCCCGTCGCCTCGTAGAGACCGAGTTCGAGAATCGACACGTACGAACTTTGCGGCTCGACGTAGTCGGCGAGTTCGAGCTTATCGAAGCCGGTCTGGGCCGCGCCGAGCGCATCGAAGCTCTTCGTATAGTGCGTGGTCATGAAGTCGCTTTTGTGCCCGAGCAGCTGCGCGAGCCCGGCGTCGCTATCGGCGGCTTCGGCTTGCGCGGCAAAATACGTGAGCGCTTCGCGCGCGATCTCGCTCCGGCGCACGCCCGGTAACGCGTCGAACGCGCGTCGTTTGAAGCGAAACATGCGATGGAGGATATGCCAGCTGTCGAGCGATTCGGGGACGGCGGGATGGCGCATGAGCGTATCGTTCGACGCGGCCGGCGCGATTCGTTTCGCGCCTACGGCGTAACGGCCGGCCGGAGGCGCGATTCTTCCAGCGCGACCGCCGCCACGAGCGCAGCGGGCCGGTTACGATAGCGCGCCCGCGCTTCGGGCGACGCCGCGATTTCCGCAAGCACGCGCGCGTAGGTCGCATTCACCGGGGTCGCGACTCCGGCGTTGCGGCCCGCTGCGGCAACGGCGCCGTTGAGGGCGTCGTTTTCGGTGCGGCCTTTTCCGGCGCGAATATCGAGTAAGAGCGACGGCGCTTTGCGTCCGCGCGCGCCCGCGATCCGGCGGCGCAGGGCTAGGCGCGCGAAGGGCACGGGCAGGGCGACGGCGGCGAAGAGGGCGCGGACCGGATACCGCGGGAGGTCGATTGCGGTTAGCTTCAGCGCTGCCATGACGGCGCGGATTTCGCGGATCGCGCGTATTTCGAGCGCGAAGACGTCGTCGTGGGCGACGAGCTCGCGCGGCACGAGATCGAGAATCGCGCACGACGCGTTCGCGACGATGTTGAGCGCGAGTTTGGACCATTTGAGCGAGCGATAGTCGCTCGCCACCTTTACCGGCACGGACGTGCGTTCGAATGCAGCGACGAGCCAATTGTGTGAGATCGAGCCGACGGGCGCGAGAGCGATGCCGCCCGCATTCGCCGCCGCGACGGCGCCGCTAGAATCGCGTTCGACCGGCACGGTCAGCGCGCACGCGACGACGCGATCCGCGCCGAACGCGGCGGCCAGCGCCTCTTCGTTGCCGATACCGTTTTGCGGCGTGAGCATCGTCGCGGAGGTCGCGTCGCCGAAGGCGCGCCGTAAGGTTTCGACCGCGGCCGGCGTATCGCAGGCTTTTACCGCGACGATCGCGAGGTCGGCCGCCGCGACTACGACATCGTCGAGCGCGCGCGGCGCGTACGTGACGGTCGCGCCGGTCGCGCGCAAGAGGTCGCCGAGATACGTGCCGACCGCGCCGGCACCGACGACGTACACGTTCACGCGAGCCTAGCGCCCGGTGCTGCCGAAGCCGCCGGCCGCACGGGCCGTCTCCTCGTGCGCCGCGACGTCGTCGAAGACGGCGCGCACGACGGGCGCGACGATCAGCTGCGCGATGCGGTCGCCGCGCCGCACCACGAACGGTTCGTTGCCCAAGTTAATCAGGATGACGCCGACGGGTCCGCGATAATCGGCATCGATCGTCCCGGGACTATTGAGCAGCGTCACGCCGAAACGCAGTGCGAGCCCGCTGCGCGGACGCAGTTGCGCTTCGAAACCGCTCGGGAGCGCGAGGGAAAAGCCGGCCGGCACGAGCGCGCGCGCGCCGGGGGCGAGCGTGACGTCCTCGGCGACGGCCGCACGCACGTCGGCGCCCGCGGCGCCCGCCGTCATATACGCCGGAAGCGGTAAGCCGTCGCCTTCGGGCAGACGGAGCAACGCGACCCGGACGGCCGTTTCACTTTGCAAGCTCGGCCAATTCCGCTTGAAATTTTCCGATATCGTCGAACGAGCGATAGACGCTTGCGAAGCGGATATACGCGACCTTGTCGAGGCGCTTGAGCGCCTCCATCAGCTTCTCGCCGATCATCGTCGCCGGAACTTCGTTTTCGCCGCGCGAGAACAGCTCGCGTTCGACTGCCGCGACGACTTCTTCCATCTGCGCTTCGGCGACCGGCCGCTTCTCGCACGCGCGACGCAGGCCGTTGAGCACCTTATCGCGGTTGTATTGCTCGCGCCGGCCATCTTTCTTGACGACGAACAGTCGCGGCGCTTCCATGCGTTCGTAGGTCGTGAAACGGTGTTTGCAATCCAAACACTCACGCCGACGGCGCACGACGCTCTCATCGTCGCGTGAATCGACGACGCGCGTCTCGCTTTTCCGGCAACTCGGGCAGATCAGTTCGAGTCGAGCCCCCAAAGAACGAACCCCACTAGATATGGGGTCCGTTACGAGTATAAGCCACAAGGGCTCGCGTCGCAAACGATACGGCGCTCGCCGCTCGTTCCGGCGTGGGCGCTGGCGGCTAGGCGGCGCCGATCTTGAACATTTTGGTGCCGCACACCGGGCACTTGCCCTCGGTTGCGGGGCGGCCGTTTTTCATCGTAATCTGCGTGTGATCTTGCATTTCCCGCTTCGTCTTGCATTTGACGCAATATGCCTGTGGTGCTGCCATGTCTGTGTAGTCCCTTCGGTCGGCCGCGCGCGCCCAGAGCGATACCGCCCGGCTGCACAATCTCGGTCGGCCATTCTCACGCGGCGGTCGGTTTCCTCGCGAACGACGAGGGAGGGCTTGCCGCGGGGGGCGCTCGGCGTGAAGGAGGACGGCGATGGACATGCTGCGTCCGCGCTTCGTTTTTCGCGACGAACTCTTCGCCGCCCGGCCCGAGCACGCTTCGAAGGTGCGCTTCGCCGGTCTTTGGTGCGCCGGCTCCTGCGAGGGCCTAGCGCGGCCGACGGTGGCAATCGTGGGCGCTCGCGCGCCGTCGGCCGGCGGCCTCGCCCGCGCGCGCGCGGTCGCGGGCGACCTCGCTCGGGCCGGACTCTGCGTCGTCTCGGGATTGGCGCTCGGCATCGATGGCGCCGCGCACGCCGGCGCCGTAGACGGCGGCGCACCGACGATCGGGGTGCTCGGCGGCGGGCACCGGCAGTTCTTTCCCAAGCGCAATCGGGAACTGGCCGCAACGATCGTCGCCTCCGGCGGAGCGGTGCTCTCGCCGTATGCACCGGACGAACCCGCGCGGCCGCCGCAATTCTTGCAACGCAACGGCGTCGTCGCGGCGCTGGCCGATGCCGTCGTCGTCGTGGAGGCGGCCGAACGGAGCGGCGCGCTCAACACCGCGAGCTGGGCCGCCGCGCTCGGGATCGACGTCCTCGCCTACCCGGGCGACGTCGATCGCCCGCTCGCGGCCGGCTGCAATGCGCTCATTCGCGATGGCGCGACGCTCGTGCGCGATGCCGGCGACGTCCTCGAAGCGCTCGGCTATGCGGACCGCGCGCCGGAGAAATGCGTTCCGGACGGCGCAGCGGGCGCCGACGTTCACGATCCGCTGCAGCGCGCCATCATCGTTGCGCTCGGCGCCGGTCCGCGGGCTGTCGACGATCTCGTCGCGACGACGGAGGCGAATCCGGGCGACGTACTCGCCGCGCTCATGCACTTGGAAATAGCGGGCGCGGTCGAGCCGAGCGGCGCGGGGAGGTTCGCGCTTCCGGCGCGCGCCTTCCAAGGCACGAAGCGGCGTCGCGCGTGAACAACGGCGCGTGAAGACGCGTGCTTGCAATCGGCAAACTTCGCGAACGGTACGTCGCGGAGGCGGCGGCCGACTTTCGCGCGCGGCTGCGGCGCTACGATCCCTTCGAAGAGGTCGAGGTCGCGGCGTCGACCGGATCGGGCGCGCGCTCGATCCCGGCCAACCGCTCTGGCTCCTGGAACGCACGAGCGACGAGTTGTCGAGTCTCGAACTCGCGGAGGCGCGAGCCCGGCGCTACTCGCCCGCGCCGATTTTCGCTGGTCGCTGCCGCGCTTGACGTTCCTGCACGACTGGGCGCGGGCGCTCGTGCTGGAACAGCTCTATCGTGCAGCGAAGATCGCGCGCAATGAGCCGTACCATCACTGACGTTTCACGGCCGGGCACGAACGATCTCGAACGGCTCGCGGCCGCCTTCGCGCAAGCCGCTGCCGAGCTCGTGCCCGGCGAAGCGGCGCCCGCCGTCACCTTCGAATCGCCGCGCAATGCCGATTTCGGCGACTTCGCGACCAACGTCGCGCTACAGCTCGCCAAGCGCGCGCGCCGCCCGCCGCAGCAGCTCGCCGTCGAGATCGTCGACCGCGCCTTCGCCGGCGATCCGAGCCTGGCCGAGATCGCAAGCGACGCCAAGGCCGTCGGCGGCTTCATCAATATCCGGCTCGCTCCGGCCTACTGGCAGAACGTCGTCGCCACCGTCCTACGCGAAGGCACGACCTACGGCAAAGGCGCGCCGACGGGCGAACGCATCTCGCTCGAATTCGGCAGCGCGAACCCGACGGGGCCGCTGCTCGTCGTGCAAGGCCGCTCGCTCTCGCTCGGAGACTCGATCGCAAACGCAATGCGCTTCGTCGGCATCGCCGTGACGACCGAGTGGATCGTCAACGATGCGGGCTCTCAAATGGATACGCTCGGGCGCTCGATCTACGCGCGCTACCGCCAACTCGGCGACCCCGCGTTTCCCTTTCCCGAAGACGGGTATCCCGCGGCGTATCTCTTGCCGCTCGCAGCCGAACTGCGCGAGCGCGATGGCGCCCGTTACGATACGTTGCCCGAAGCGCACTGGCTGCCGGCCTTCGCGACGTACGGTCGCGATCGGCTCGTCGAAGAGCAGCATCGCACGGCGGAGCGTTTTCGCGTTTCCAACGAGCGCTGGCAGAGCGAGAAAGAGCTCCATGCCAGCGGTGCGGTCTCGACCAGCATCGCAGCGCTGACCGAACGCGGGCACACCTTCGAGCGGGACGGCGCCGTCTGGATGCGCACGACGACGTTCGGTGACGACAAGGATCGCGTGCTCGTGCGAGGCGACGGGCGGCCGACGTATTACGCCCCCGACGTCGCCTACCACTACGACAAGCTCCAGCGCGCGGATCGCGTCATCGATATCCTCGGACCCGATCACCACGGCTACATCGCGCGCTTAGCGACGATCGCCGCCGCGTTCGGCCGTCCGGGCGCAATCGACGTCCTGATCGCGCAGCAGATGACGATCGTGCGCGACGGCCAGGTCGTCAGTTCGAGCAAACGCAGCGGCGACGTCCTCTTGCTCGACGACGTCATCGATGAAGTCGGCGTCGATGCGGCCCGCTTCTTCTTCGTGATGATGAGCCCAGATTCGCCGATGACGTTCGATCTCACGCTCGCCAAGGAACAGACGAGCGATAACCCCGTCTTCTACGTGCAATACGGTCACGCGCGCATCGCCTCGATCGTCGCCAAAGCGCCGCAAGCGCTAGTCGCGCGGGCGCGAGCGGGCGAGGGCCTCGCACGACTCGTCGAACCGGCGGAGATCGCACTGGCACGGCGCCTCGGCGAATTTCCCGGCGTCGTGCGCTCCGTCGTCGAAGGCCGCGCCCCGCACCGGCTCGCGCGCTACGCGCAGACGATCGCAAGCGACTTCTCGCAATTCTACGTCGCGTGCAAAGTGCTCGCCGACGACGCCGATCTCTCGGCCGGCCGGCTCGCCCTTTCGCTTGCGACGCAGAGCGTGCTCGCGCAAACGCTCGGCCTCCTCGGCGTGAGCGCACCCGCATCGATGTAACCTATCGAACGATCGACATGACGGGCGGATTTCCCGTCGCATCCACCGTCCCAGCGGGCAGGGGTTCCGGTATCGCGGCGGCCGGATCGATGGGCGTCGAACGGAAGAAACGCCAGGCAACTTTCGCGAGCGCCGCCGCCGGAATGCCGAGCAGCAAGCCCGGCAATCCGAAGAGTTCGCCGCCGGCGAACACCGAGAACATGACGACGATCGGCGAGACGCCCACGCTTTCCGACATGACTTTGGGCACGAGCAGATTATCGGAAATGCGCGCGATCGTAAAAATGATAACTTGCACCCAAATAACGGTCTGGGCTCCTTGCGGCGCGGCGAGGATCAGGCCGACGGCGTGCGCGACGAGCATCCCGAGGAACGGCACCGCGTACGCGAGCCCCGCGACGATGCCCAGTAGCAACGCGAACTTGAAGCCGGTCGCGAGCGTGGCCGCAAAGACGAGCGCACCCGTGATGGCGCAGAGTGCCGCTTGGCCCGAGACGTAACTGCCGAAGACGTGCGCGAGTTCGATTCCCAAGCGCCCCGCCGTCGCCCGGCGATGCGGCGGCAACAGCGCGTAGAACGAGTCCGCGACCGTGTTGCCGCGTAAGAGAAAAAAGGCCGAGAGTACGAGCGCCGAGACACCGACGAATGCAGCCGTAAACGTCCCGATCAAAATGTCGGTGAGCGAAGAGAGCGTCGTCGTAAGCGAGCCCGAAATCCAAGCCGCGAGATACGCGCGCAGATCCCCGTAGCCCGGCGGCAGGTACGATTTACCGAAGTGGGCGGCCATGAATCGCTGCACCCCGTCGATCCAACTTTGCATCACGTCGATGTAAGCCGGCGCGTTGGCCACGATACTTTGGATCTGAACGATCGTGGCCGGAACGACGAGTACCGCCAAAACGATGGCGCCGAGCAGCAACCCGAGGTAGACGATCGCGATCGCCGCAGCGCGCGAAACGCGACGCTCGAGATATTCGACGATCGGCGCGACGCCGAACGCGATGAACGCCGCGATAACGAAAACGGTGAGCGTGCGCGGAATGTGCGACGCGAACCAAAACGCGCCGACGGCGAGCGCGAGTCCGCCGAGCGTCAGCAACGCCCGGCGCCGGATCAGCGGCGAATTCAGAGCGTTTTGCACAAGAGGCGCCGCTCGGTGAGATATCCGGCTTGCGCGTAGAGCTCGCGGGCAGGTGCGTTATCTTCGGTCACCATCAACGCCACGTGCGGCAACCCGCGCTCGCGCGCGGCCGCTTCCGCGGCGTCGAGCAAGGCGCGCGCGATGCCCTGCCGGCGGGCGTTGGGATCGACGGCCATATAGGCGACGAAACCTTGCGGCATGCCGGAGACTTCGTCCGGCAACGTATCGAGCATGAGGCAAAAGCCGAGCGGCCCATCGAGTTCGTCTTCCGCGACGAGCAGCACGTACGAAGCGTCGAACGCGAACTCGACGAGCCGCTCGTAACTGGCTTCGACGAGCGCCAACGGCGTCGGCCGAAGCGCGGAGACGCTATCGATCGCCGTCCGGCGCCCGAGTTCGAGCACGAACGCACGATCGCCCAAACCGCCGCGGCGCAGCGTCATCTCCGCGTTCATGAGACGGCCTCGAGCGCCCCCGCCGCCCGCCACGCCGGCAGCAGCTCTTCGAGCGCCGCGACGAAGGCCGCATTTTCGGCCTCCGTACCGATCGTCACGCGCAAGCGCCGCGGCATTCCGAGCCCATCCCCGGAGCGCACGATGACGCCGCGTTCCAGCAACGCCAGATACGCATCTTCCGCTTCGATCGGAACTTCGACCGCAATAAAATTCGCCGCACTCGGATACGCATGTAAGCCCAGCCGCGCAAAGGCCGACGACAATTGCGCCAGCCCCCGCACGTTATTCTCCAAACTGGCAGCGATAAACGCATCGTCATCGAGCGCCGCGAGTACCGCAACCGCCGCGGGACGACCCACGTTAAACGGCAGCCGCACGCGATTGATCCACGTGACGACGTCCGGCGACGAATACCCGTAGCCGAACCGCACCGCCGCGAGCCCATAAATCTTCGACGACGTCCGCAACACGAGCGTCGCCGGCCGCACCCGCAAAACGTCGACCCCATCGACGCCGCCCGCATCCATATATTCCCGATACGCCTGATCGAGTACGAGCAACACGTCCGCCGGCAGCGCCGCCGCAAACGCGAACAGCGCTTCGCGCTGCACCCGCGTCCCCGTCGGATTGTTGGGATCGCAGACGAACACCACTTTCGTTTTCGACGTCACGGCCGCCAGCATCGCAGCGAGATCGTGCACCCCGTCGCGCAGCGGCACCTCGACGATGGCCGCCCCCGTCACTTGCGCGTCCTTACGAAACAGCGAAAACGACGGCTTCGCCATAACGACTTCGTCGCCCGGATCGACGAACGCATTGAATACGAGCATGACGAGTTCGTTGCTGCCATGCCCGAGCACGACGTTCTCGAGCGCCAACCCATACGGCTTCGCAAGCCGCATCCGTAGCGCGAAATGATCGTCCTCGACGTAGTCGCTAAGCGCCGCGATCCCCTGAAGCGCCGCAAGCGCACGTGGCGACGTCCCCAGCGGATTCTCGTTCTGTGAAAGCTTGACCGGACGGTCGAACCCGAACCGCCGCCGCACTTCGTCCACAGACGTCCCCGGCTTATACGGCGCGAACGACCGAAGCGACGAGCGAAGCAAGCGATCCAGCGACGGTTTCATTGCACGTACGATTCGCTTTATCGCAAGTGGCCCCATGCACCGCGGGAAAACCGCACGCTCCGCGCAACTGCCGCGTTACACCAAAGCTCGCCTCACTCCGCGGCCGCTGAGCACCGGCACGGCTGGGGCGAGTGCGGATTCGCCCCACCAAGCAAGACCCCGCCGAGCCATAACAAGGGAGCCGAATTCCAGCAAAGGCCGACTACTTTGCGATAAACCGCGACCCCGGCTCCGTCAACGCCGCGCCATGACGGCACTGCGGACACGTCCCGGGATCGTACGAAACGACCGGCAAATCCAGCAAAGCGACGGTCTCGACGCCGAAATCGCTCGGCTGTCGCCGAACGATCACGCCGACTCCGACCGCCTCCGCACCGCGTGCCCGAACGACGTCGAGCACTTCGCGCACGGAGCCGCCGGTCGTCACGACGTCCTCGACGACGAACGCACGATCGCCCGGCTCGAGCGCGAAACCGCGGCGCAGTGCCGGCACGCCGTTCTCTTTCTCGACGAAGATCGCTTTGAGCCCGAGCTGCCGCGCGACTTCATAGCCGAGCACGATCCCGCCGACCGCCGCGCTCACGACGACCGTCGGCGCGAGCGTTTTCGCGTGCACCGCCAGCGTCTTTGCGATGCTTTCGACGATCGCGGGATCTTCGAGAATGCGAAACTTCTGAACGAACCGATCGCTATGGCGCCCCGACGAAAGGCGAAAGTGACCGTCGAGCAGCGCGCCCCGCGCGACGAGAGCTTCCGCAAGCGCGTCAGCCCGCATCGACACCCTGCATCTCCGCGAGAATCGAGCGGGCGGCGGCGACCGGATCGGCCGCTTCGACGATCGGCCGCCCCACGACGAGATAATCCGCACCAGCCGCGATCGCGCGCTGCGGCGTCGCGACGCGCTTTTGATCCCCATGCGCCGACCCCGCGGGGCGAATTCCGGGGCAGAGCGCCTTGAAGTCGTGGCCGAAATATGCTTTAAGATCGGGCACTTCGCTCGCCGCGCAGACGACGCCGGCGCAGCGCGCATCGCGCGCGAGCGCCGCGAGCCGCATCACGTTTTCGCCGGGTCCGCCCTGCAACCCGAGTTCGCGTAACTCTTCGGGTGCGATGCTCGTGAGAACCGTGACCGCGAAGATCTGCGGTTCGTCGATGCCGAGTTCGCCCGCGCGTTCGTTCGCCGCCCCGACTGCAGCTTGAAGCATCTCGTTGCCGCCGATAGCGTGGACCGTGAGAATCCGCACGCCGGGGCGCACGAGCGCGCGTACCGCGGCCTCGACGGTGCGCGGAATGTCGTGGAGCTTCGCGTCGAGGAAGACGTTCGCGTTGCGGCGTTCGAGCTCGGCGCGGAGCGCCTCGCCGTATCCGAAGAGCGCTTCCATGCCGACCTTGAACCAAACGTCGAGCGGGGCGAGCTTCGCAACGAGTTCCGTCGCGCTGGAAAGCTCGGGGACGTCGAGCGCGACGATGAGGGTGGGCCGGGTCGTAACGGTCATCGGACTCCTAAAAATTTTGGGTTGGCGCGGCCGACGATATCGTGCATCGAACGATGGCCGTGCGCGCTAAGATAGGCGCGAATGCCGTCGGCAACGGTCAGCGGCGCGCGCGGATCGGTGAAATTTCCCGTGCCGATCGAAACCGCAGTCGCGCCCGCGAGCAAGAATTCGAGCGCATCGCGGGCGGTTTCGATGCCGCCTTGGCCGAGGATCGGAATGCGCACGGCCTGCGCGACTTCCCACACGGCGAGGACCGCGATCGGCCGGATTGCAGCGCCCGAAAGTCCGCCCGTGACGTTACCGAGCTTGGGCGCGACGCGATCGATATCGATCGACATGCCGCGCACGGTATTGACGACCGCGAGGGCATCCGCGCCCGCCGCTTCGACGACGCGCGCGATCGCGGCGATATCGGTGACGTTGGGCGAGAGTTTGACGATGAGCGGTTTTGCGGTGACCGCACGCGCCGCACGCGTCGCGCACTCCGCGAGCTGCGGATCGCAGGCGAACGTTTCGCCTTCGTGCGCGACGTTGGGACACGAGATGTTCAGCTCGATCGCATCGACCTCGGGGCGCGCGGCGAGCCGTTCGGTCACGTACGCAAAATCGTCGATGGCGAACCCCGCAACGCTGCCGACGATCGCGCAGGGCCGGTCCGCGAATTTCGCGACGTCGTGCGCGAGATACGACTCGATGCCGGGATTTTGCAAACCGATCGCATTGAGCAGGCCGCTCGCGACGGGCACCAGTCGCGGTGCGTCGTTGCCGAGCCGCGGATGGCGCGTTACGCTCTTGAGCACCACGCCCCCGATACGCGCGAGATCGACGAAGCCGCCGTACTCCTCGCCCGATCCGTAGCAGCCGCTGCCCATCAACGTCGGCACCGAAAGTTCCAGCCCGCCGAGATCGGTCGCAAGCGACGGACGCGCGTCTACCATCGCAGCTCGTGCGCCCAGAAAATCGGGCCTTCCTTACAGATGCGGGCGTGCACGTACGCGCGCCCTTCCGTCGCGGCCGCGGCGGGAAAATACGGTGCTTGCGCGCTCGTTCGATCCAGCGGAACGACGCAGCCCCAACACGCGCCGACGCCGCAAGCGAAGGTTTCTTCCAGCGACAGTTGCGCGCGAATCCCGAGCGATGCCGCGACGCGGCCGACGGTGCGCAGCATCGGCGAGGGGCCGCACGCGGCGATGGAATCGTGGCGCGCACCCTCACGTGCCAGCACGTCCGTCACGTAGCCGCGCTCGCCACGCGAACCGTCGTCCGTCGCGAGAACGACGTCGACACCGAGTGCGGCGAAGAGCTCGGCGTCGACCAGCGCGTTCGCCGTTCGCGCCCCGTAATAGAGCGTTACGCGCGCATCGCGCGCCGCGAGACGCTCGGCGGGGAGCAATAGCGGCGCAACGCCGACGCCGCCCGCAACGAGCGCGATATCGCTCCCGAGGGTCGCGAGATCGAAGCCATTGCCGAGGGGACCGAGCATATCGAGGCGATCCCCCGTGCCTAAAAGTGCGAGTTCGCGCGTGCGCGGACCGACGACCACGAACATCAGCGAGACGCGATCACCGCGCGCTTCGTAGATGCCGAGGGCGGTCGAGACGCGTTCGCCGCTGGGTGGAACGACCATCACGAACTGCCCGGGACGGACGCTCCGCGCCAGTTCCGGCGCGTGGCATCCGATGATGACGATACCGGGGACGGGCTCGCGCCGGTCGCACACGACGGTCGTGTGAACCGCCGGCGACGTCTCGAGGGCGGGCATGGAAACCGGGTTCCCGGTCATCGTCACATTTCCCACGGAAAAATCTTTACCGTCACATCCGCAATATCACTAGAACCTTTTGCTTTTCTGGCCGTTAATAAGAGTGAGTGTCTGTAGCACTTGGAAAGGAGGGTCCGACATGGCTGGTCTCATGGTCTTTAAATCGCTAGCCGACGCGCTCAGAGCGGGCTTCCAGATTTACGATCGAACGGCAGACGGGTACTTGGTCAGGACGCGCACCGATCACGGTTGGGCGATGGCGCTCGTATACACGAACACGTAAACGCAATCGTCACTCCATCCTAGAAACGGGACGCCCACGCGGGCGCCCCGTTTCTTCTATTCCGTCTCGCCTGGGCTTACAGGCGGCGTTCGGGAGGCGTTCGCGGCGGCCGAAGCTCCTGCGTCCCGCCCGGTCGATATGCGTACGGTCCCTCATACGTGGTCTGCTCGGCTGCCGGCGGCGGCGTCTGTTCGGCCGCGAACGGCGTCGCAGGCCCGGCCATCGGCCGTAACGTCGCCCCCGAGAGTACGGCGATAATGACTTGCGCGAGGCCGATAAACAGCGGAATGAGGCCGCCCAGAAGCCACGGACCGGGATGCCACGAAGTCATCGGCGGCATGCCGGGAAGCTCGCTCGCTTCGCTTTGATAACCGATGAACGACAGCCCGAGCGTGATCGCGAAGCCGATGAACGAAAGCGTGATACCTTTGCGCAGCGTCGTTTGCGCGGCTTCGCTTGCATCGGTGGGCGAGCCGTACTTCGCGCGGTCCGCACTCGGCGCCGACGCCGCGCCGCGCATCTTGGGTAGCGGCGCGCCGGGGGCGAAGCCGCTACGAATCATCTCCATGCGCTCGCGATGCGCGAGCACTCGAAAGAACACGAATGCGAGCACCGGCAGGCCGAACAGACAAAATATCGCCGCGAGCGGCACGAGGACGTCTTCGCCAAAATTATGCGCGTGGTACAACATCTTCATAGGGCCTCTCTTGACCCGGCCGATCCGGTCTTCCGGGCGGGCGCTACAGATACGTGAAAGCGCGTCCCATGTTTCGCGAAACTCCGCGGCCTCGTTCGCCGTACGTGCGGCTGTGGCATACGCACTCGCGGAGCCGCCCGCAGCGGTGAATGTTGCGGACGCCTCACATTTCGACGATGGTTCGCTCGTCGCGGCGGCATTGGCCGGCCGCAGCGACGCGTTCGGCATCCTCGTCGAACGCTACGAGCGTGCCGTCTATCATCTGTGCCTGCGCACGACGCGAGATGCCGAGGACGCCCGCGACTGCACGCAGGAAGCCTTTTTCAAGGCCTTCCGGGGCCTTCGGACTTTTAAGCCCGGGTCCAAATTTCGACGTGGATCTTTTCGATCGCGTACCACGCCTGTTGCGACCGCCTCGGCACGCGCAAGCGCTTCGCCGAACGGGAACTGCCCGATCGCGCCGATCCGGCACCGGGGCCGGCGGCCGTCGCGGAAGCCCTGGACGACGCGCATGCATTGCGCGCGGCCATCGATGCGTTACCGGAGAAGTATCGAGCGGTCGTCACGCTGTATCATTTGCAAGGCCGCCAATATGACGAGATCGCGCGGGTGCTCGGGCTACCGATGGGAACCGTCAAAACGCACCTCTTCCGGGCCAAAGATTTGCTAAGAAAGGCGCTCGTCGCGCGATGAATGAGAATTTCGACGATCTGGACCGGGCGCTCTTCGCGCTCCCCCTCGCAACGCCGCCGGCGGGACTGCGGGAAGCGATCCTACGCGTGACGAGCTACGCGGCGCTGCCCGCAGCGCAGCCCGTGCCGTTTACGCGTTACGAAATCGCCGGTATCGGTATCGCGCTCGCGCTCGCCGCGTGGCTACTCGTCGCCGCGGTCGCCGATCATCGTTTGGCTGCCGCGCTGACGGGCGGTGCCTACGCTCTGGTCCGCAGCCTCGCCGATCCAACGACGCTGGCTTGGACGACGACGGGCGGCGCGATCGCCGCGCTCTTGACGCTCGGGAATTTCACGCCGCTGCGACGCGGCATTCGTAAACCGTGACCGACGCCGCACCGCGGCATTTCAAGATTCTCGTCGTCGAAGATGATCCGCAGATCGTGCGCGTCTTGCGACTCGAGCTCGAACACGAAGGCTACGCCGTCGACACCGCGGCCGACGGACTGTCGGGGCTCGAAAAGGCGCTCAAAGAGCCCGACCTCATCATTCTCGACGTCATGCTCCCCAAAATGGATGGCCACGCCGTTTGCGCGCGCGTACGCGCCAAGAGCCGCGTTCCGATCATCATGCTCACCGCAAAAGACCGCATCGCCGATCGGGTAAGCGGTCTAGACCTCGGGGCCGACGATTACGTCAGCAAACCGTTTTCGATCGAGGAACTCTTGGCGCGCGTGCGCGCGCGGCTGCGCGAACGGTATCCGCAATCGAACGTGCTCGCCGCGCTCGATCTCACGATGGACCGCGATCGTCACGAAGTGATCCGCGGCGGACGCACGATCGCTTTGACGGCAAAAGAATACGCGCTCCTGGAATATCTGTTGCTGTATCGCAACAAAGTGCACACGCGGGACCAGCTCTTCAATGGCGTGTGGGGCAGCGATTTTCTGGGCGATTCCAACCTAATCGACGTCTACATCCGCTATCTGCGCGGCAAAGTGGACGACGGTTTCGATGAAAAGCTCATCGCCACGGTCCGCGGCGTCGGGTACACGCTGCGCGCGTGAACCGGTCGCTGCGCTTGCGGATCGCGAGTTTCTACGCGGTCTTATTGCTCTGCGTCATCGCCTTCGTCGCGATCGTGCTGACGGTGCAGCTGCGTGCGATCCTGCTCGACGAAGCGCGCGCGAAGATCGACCGGGTCGGCTCCGATATTGGGGCGGCCGTTCGCGGAAACTCGGTGCTGAGCGCCATCGGGGCCGCGCTGCCGATCGAGGAAGACCTCACGGCGAGCGGCAGTCTCGATCATTGGTCGAGCCCGACGACCTTCATCGAGATCGATACGCCGAGCGGGTATCCCGAAGGCAAGAGTACGAACATGGGCGGCGCCGCCTTCGAACAGACCAGTGCCCTGCGCTCGGAAGCGATACGGTATCGCGTCGAAGAGCGGCCAGGGCTCGGAAGCGTTTTGGTCCGCGACGAACTGGTCCGCTATCCCGGCGTCGCGCTGATCGTCGAAGTCGGCGAATCGCTCGCGATTTACGATGAAACGCTGCAGCGCGTCCGCGTGTTGCTCGCGATCGTCGTCGTGCTCGCAATGGCGTTCGTGCTCGCGGGGTCTTTTGCAGTCGCGTCGAGCGCTCTGGATCCGATCGCACGGCTGAGCGCCGCGATGGGCGAGATCCGCTCCGACCGCCTGAGCCGGCGCTTGGGCTGGACGGAGCGCGCCGACGAACTCGGGCGGCTCGCGCAGAGTTTCGATGCGATGCTCGACCGGCTCGAGGAAGGCTTCGCTCGGGAGCGGCAGTTCATTTCCGATGCGTCCCACGAGCTCAAGACGCCGCTGACCGTCATCAACGCGAACGCGCAGATGCTCGAACGCTGGGCCGATCGCGATCCTGCGGTGCGCGCCGAAAGTCTGCGCGCAATTCGAGAACAGAGCGCCTCGCTCGCCGCGATGGTTAACGGCATGCTGCTGCTCGCGAAGGCCGAATCCGGGGACGATCTGCCGCGCGAGCCGCTGGCGCTCGACGGCATCGTCGCCGATGCGGTCCGCACCGCCCGGCCCCGCGCGGACGAGCGAGGGCTCGCGCTCACGTTCGCGCCCGCGGATGCAGGCGGGGAGAACGGACCCGTCGTCCGCGGCGATGCCAACTTATTGCGTCAGCTGTTTACCAACTTGCTCGACAACGCGATAAAGTTTACGGAAACCGGTTCCATCGACGTATCGATCGCCTGCGTCGCGGGCGAAGCGCTCGTCTCGGTCGCCGATACCGGCATCGGCATCGACGACGAGGCGATCGAGCGCGTCTTCGATCGTTTTTTCCGCGCGGATGCCTCGCGCAACCGCGCGATCGCGGGAACCGGACTCGGGCTTGCGATCGTGCGCAGTATCGTGCGGGTGCACGACGGGCGCGTGAGCGTGGGGCGCAGAGCGCGCGGCGGGAGCGTCTTCGTCGTCGCGCTGCCGACGCTCACGTCGCTTTCATGACGCTCGGCCGCCGGCGGGGTATCATACGCGAGTGCCATTGACCCCGCCCAGGTCGACGCACGTGCCGGCAGCCCTCCTCCGCCACGTCTTCACCATCGCGCTCGTCCTCTGCTCGTGCAGCGCCGCCCGGGCGGAAGTCGTGACGGTCGACGGTACGAGCGCGCCCATCGTACGCGTCACGATTCGGTCGGGCGACCTGACGATCCGGACGTGGGATCGTCCGAGTGTGGAAATACAAGGCGATCCGTCGCTCTCCGTCGTGCGCCGTTCCATCCGGCAACCCGTCGACCAGAACCCCGTCCTGATTCCGCAGGCCGCGCAGCGCTCTCGCGAAGGCCCGGTCAGCTTACCCGCCGAGTCGTTCGTCGTCGCGACGATACCCCCGGGACCGCGCGAAGCCGTCATCATCAAGAGCGGTGCCGACACGCCGGCCGGTCCCGTCATCGTTACGGTGCCGAACGATTCGGTGTTCGTCTTCGCGTATGCGCGTAACGGCAATCTCGCCGTTCGCGATTACCGCTCGGGGACGCTCGTCGGCTTCACGACGCACGGGCGGCTCGCGCTCGACAACGTCGGCGGAACCGTGTTCGCGCAAACGGCGCGCGGCGCGCTCAGCGTCGCCGATTCGACCCTCGATCGCATGCGCGCACGTTCACTTTTCGGAAACATCACGTTCGAGCGCTGTCGCTCGCGACAGATCGAGGCGACGAGCGTCGCTGGATCGATCGTCTACGATAGCGGCTCGTTCGAGCCGGGCCTGGCCCGCTTCGAATCGGCGCGCGGCGACGTGGCGATCGGAGCCCAAGGCGCAGCCCAGCTCGGCGGCCACGTGGCGAGCGGGCGCATCTACACGAACTTCGAACGCGGCGCGCAAATCACCGGCGCGCGCGAAGATACCGAGGCGCTCCTGGGAGGCGGCGGACCCGTCGTCACGGCGACGACGCAAAGCGGTAACGTGTATCTCTACGACGGGTCGATCCGCTCGCGCGAGCGTCTGCCGGCGCCCTGGCGGGCACCGCTCGAAACGATCGATCGGCAGGTGCCGCGGCGCGACGAACCGCAGCGCCCGACCGTATTTGCGGCGCCCGTGGCCTCCGTGGCGCCACAGCGTCCGTTCGGGACGCCACGTCCCTTCACGACGCCGCACCAATTCGTAACGCCGCGTCCGTTCGCGCTGCCATTTCAAAAACCGATGCCGGTTGCGACGCGAGCGCAGCCACGCGCGACTCCCCCGCATCTGCCGGAGCGGGCCCGTCCGCATCCGCCGCGCGAACGGCATTAGCCCGTCCGTTATAACAAAAACTTTCGCATGATCGCGACGTCGAGCTTCCACGTGTGTTGCGGCAAGATCGCTTCGGTTTTATAACCGCAGGCTTCGAAAAACGTTCGGGCGGAAAAGTCGGCCGGCGCTTCGAGCGTTACTTTATGACAGTTGTAGTAATTCGCCACGGTCTCGGCACGCTCGACGAGCTGTCGTCCGATGCCCGAACGCCGGCGCTCGGGTGCGACGATCAGCGAATCGAGGTGCGCGAGCGACGCCGCGATGCGCAGTGCGAGCACGCCGACGACCTCGCCGTCGACCGTCGCGGCGAATTCGTGACGCTGTTCGTGCCAGATAACGCGGAAATTCCACTGCGTCGATAACGCTTCGCGTTCGTGTTCGCGGCGGAACGAAGCGGTGCGTTCCGGCCGCACCGACTCGATTTCGACCGCACCCGTCATACGGTGCCGGCGACCGCCGCGATCTCCGTCGACGCATCGAGCGTCCATCCGTCGAAGGCGGCATACATCCGTATGCCGAGCTCGTCTTCGAGCTCTTGGGCGAGCCGCTCGGGACCCTCCTCGAGCATCCGCGTGCTGAAGTGAGTCATCACGCCGACGCGCGGCTTTACGACTGAAAAAACGTGCCGAGCCTGATCGAAGGTCAGATGGTCGACCCGCATCTCGTCGCGATACCGCAAGACGTTGACGATCAGCACGTCGGGCGCGTGCGCGGCGTAATCTTCCGCGAGGCCTTCGAAATAGCGTCCGCACGGCAGATACGAAATCTTCGTTCCGTTATGGGTGAAGTGAAAGCCGTACGTCTCCACGCCATGGATGTGCCGGATCGACGTGCGGATCGATACGTCGTTGACGAAATACGGACCGCTCTTCTCTTCGATGTAGCGAAACGATTCGACGAATTTCGCCGCATACGGAAAGATGACGGCTTCGCCTTCGAAGGCGTCGCGCGGCGCGAGCACTTGGCCGCGCTTACGAAAACCGCCCTGCGTCATCGCCTCGATCATCACGTTGATGTCGCCGGCATGATCGAGATGCTTGTGCGACACCACGAGCGCGTCGAGTTCCGCGGGGTCGCACGGCGGCACGGCCGAAGTCGCACGGACGAGCGCGCCCGGCCCCGGATCGACGTGAATTTGCGTCGTCGGTCCGCTCGCGCCGGGATCGGGGAAGAAGCGGTACCACATCCCTCCCGACGCGCGGATCTGCTTCGCGACGACGAATCGCGCGCCGCCCGTGCCGAGAAATCGAACCGATACCATAGCGCCGCATTCTCACGCGGCGCTCGCGCTTACTGCCGCTCGGCCGGATGGAACGCCTCGATGGCCACCCGAGCCTCGGCGGTCCCGTCGAAGGCGCGCGCCCGCGCGTCGAGCGTGGCGAGCTGTCGCGCGGCATCGGCGCACGCGAAACCATATTTCTCGCGCACGCGTTCCGAGGCGATCGTCAGCGCCGTACGACTTCGCGTTAAAAAATCGGCGAGCGCGTAGGTCTCGCCGACGACGAGGTAATCGCGAACGACGAGCGACGGAGAGTAACAAGCCTCGACGGTATCATCGGGCCAGCGAATAACGAAGTGCATTTCTGGCAACGATCGTCTCCTCGTAACGAGCGACATGCATCGCCGCCGCAGCCGCCCAGGTATAATGGCTGGCGACGAGATGTCCCGCGGGGATCCGTCGCGCGCGCGAAGGGGCCTCGACCGCCTCGCGCATGCCGGCGGCGAGCGCTGCGACATCGTGCGGATCGACGAGAATCGCGCACTCGTCGTCGAGATACTCGGTGAACGGCGCAAGCGCCGACGTCACGACCGGGACGCCGCTTGCGAGTGCCTCGAGAACGACGAGTCCGAACCCCTCGGTGAACGACGGAAAGACGAGCGCATCGGCTGACGCGAGCAGACGCGGCAGGTCGACATCGGGGACGACGCCGAGCACGACGACCGACGAGCCGATCTCGAGCCCAAGCGTTTCGGCGCGCGCGGCGAAGGCGCGCCGGTACGTGCTGTGATCGAACACGCTCGCGCCGCCGGCGACGACGAGCCGGGCATCGGGCTGCTCGCGCCGCACCGCCGCAAACGCTTCGAGCATTCCGAGCGTATTCTTACGCGCCTCGATGCCCCCCACCGTCAGGTACAGCGGACTGCCGGTGAAGCCGAACTGTTTGCGCGTGCGCGCGCGTTCGCTGGCAGGCAGCGGCGCGAAACGCACGACATCCACGCCGTTCGTCACGGGTGTAGCCGCGACGTCGAAGAGTTCGCGGACGCGTTCCCGCCAAACGTCGCTCACGACCAGACACGTCTGGGCGGAACGAATGGAGCGGTCCTGCAGTGCGGCGAGCGTCGGATCGGTGAAGTCGTCGGCATGATGCACGGTGCGCGTGAAGTGCGGGATGGCGCCGGATGCGACGAGGGTTGCGAGCGCATTTCCGCTGATCCCGTCGTGCGCGTGGTACACGTCGAAGGCCGGCGTCGCCGGATCCCAGGCAGCGACGTAGGCACCGATGCGCGATTGCACGTAGCTTACGATACCGTTTGCGTGCGGTGCGACGCGGATCGCCCGAGCCGGCGCGCGCGGCTCGCGAAAGAAACCGCGGCCGGTCTCGTCGAGCCCGTGCAACAGGACGTCGTGGCCGAGATCGTGCAACGCGTTGGCCAGTTCGATCGCATGGGCGACGCCGCCGCGGGGCTGCGTCGCGTAGGTGAAGAGCGCGATGCGCAGCGGTCGATCAGTGGGCGACATACGGCGCGACTCCGGTAAACGGCGAGCGTGCGAGATCCCAAAACGGTTCGACTTCTTCTCCGCGAGCGATCGTCAGCACCGGTTCGCGCGTGCACGCGCCGATCGTTCCGCACGCGATTCCACGGGCGATAAAGCGGCGACGGACTTCCGCGGACCGCTCCGCCGCGACCGCGAGTACGTAGCCGTAACTGGGAAAACTTCCGAGCCATTTCTCAAGCCGAACGTCCGCCGGCTTAGGGATCGCGTCGAGCTCGACGCGGGCGCCGATGCCCGATGCTTCCAGCAGCATGAGTAGCGTGCCGACCAGGCCGCCCATGCTCACGTCTTTGGCCGCGCGACAAAGACCGTCGTCGGCTAGCGTCGCGAGAACCTCGAGATCTGCGCGCAATTGCGAAGGCGGCGTTTGCGTGCTGCAATTCCAATATGGATACGGACCGAAATACGCCGCGCAGATCGATGGCGACGAGCAGCTCGTCGCCGGGCCGCGCATCGAAGCTCGTCAGCAAGCGATTCGCGCGGCCCAGAAACGGCGACGGCGAGCCGGCCGCCGTCGCTGCGGACGTTCGTGTGACCGCCCACGATCGGCACGTCGTACGCCATCGCCGCCGCGCGCATGCCGTCCCAGATGAGTGCCGCGCGTTCCGCTCCGGCACTCCACATTGCGTCGACGACGGCGAGCGGACGCCCGCCCATCGCCGCGACGTCGCTAAGGTTCACCATCACTCCGCAGTAGCCGGCGAACCACGGTTCCGCCCGCACGAATTCTTCGAGCAGCCCTTCGATTGCGAAGAGCAGATAGCCGTCGCCATCGGGCAGCGCCGCCGTGTCGTCGCCGACGCGCACGCTGCCGTGCGCGTTACCGAGCCCAGCGTACGCGGATTGGATATCGACTTTATGCGCGAAGCCCTTCGACGCGCGCAGCCGATCGGCGAGCGCGTGCAAGGTCACGACGCGCGCCGCACCGAGACGAGCGCGACGCCGCTGGGATCTTCCAGCGGAGGATAGGCGGCGAGATCCGCGCGCATCAGCGTGTGCGGATGGCCGTAAACCGAGATCTCCTCGAGCGCTTCCCACGCGAGCCGGCGAAAGAAGCCGACGTTGCCACGTTGCACGGTCGCTAAAAACTCCGTCGCCCCGCGCGCGTGCGCGGCGCTGACGGCGCGATAGACGAGGCCGCTCGCGAGGCCATACACGCCGCGATAATCGTGCCCGATCGCTAGGCGCGAGCCGTACCAGATGCCGCCCTGCGCCTCGACGATTCGCACCGTGCCGACGACGCGGTCCGCCATGCCCATCACGTAATCGACCGCGACGATCGCCTCCGCCACATCGTCGAGAACGTCGCGATCGTCGCGCTCGAACATGCGTTGCTCCGTGCAGAACACGTCGCGCCGTAAACCGAAATAGGCGTCGAGCTCCCAGGCTTCGGTTACCGCCTTGATGCCGAATTGCGGCGGGACGAACGGGCCGACGGGCGCAGGAAACATCGTCGCACTCTTTCGATTCCGACGGCACTTCCTGCTCGACTTCGGGCCAACGCGCGGCGGCTCGCGTGCAACGCACGCAGCACGCGAGCTGCTACGCGGCTGGGCTCGCAGGCCACCTCGCGAACGTTTCCTCGAGTTCGATGGACGCGAGTGCGTAACGGCTCGGCGCGACGAGTAACTGCTCCGCGCGTCCGACATCGCCCGAGAGACCGGCCCCGACGACGTTTTCGATCTCACGATGAAACGTGCCGTGCGCGCGCGCGGCGAGCGTGTAGTGGTTCGAACGGCGGTGGTCGCACGCGAGATCGTCGTGCAGCCAGATACCGATGGGGCAGCGCTCTTCGTCTAGGTGCGGGCGTAAGGCCTCGAGCGTCCCATGCAAGATCGTACTGTAGATCTGCGCCTTGATCGTGCGATGCGCGCGCCGTACGAGCGCGATTTCATCCGAAAACGAATCGGCCGCGATGCGCGTACCGCACAGCACGTGTAATTCCGGCGCGACGGCATTGATAACACCCATCTCGTCGATGCCGAGCGTGAAAAGATACGCACGTTCGAGCGGCGTAAGGCTAAAGACGTCGACGAGACGGCCCAGGAGCGCGGGCGATATCGTGATGTCCGCACCGCTTTCGATCTGCGTATACCACGTGACGCTAATTCCCGCGAGCAGCGCGACCTCTTCACGGCGCAGTCCGGCGACCCGGCGCCGCCGATGGACGGGAAGGTTGAAACGCGCCGGATCGCTCGCGGCACGCTTCGCTTTCAATAACGCGCCGAGTTGGCGCCGACTGGATCCCCCCGCGTGCTCCAATGTACTCCCCCGAAAACGAACCGTTCAGTGGCAGTTACTGCATAGCCGCTAGGCTATTCGCGCGGTGCCGACTGGACTATGCTCGGCGCTCGCATTACCGCCCCATAAGCGTCGCTCGATTCGTACGCTGCGTCACCGGCCACACGTCGAGGTGCGCCGTAACTGCGGTATCCCTTTGTATGAATCCGCGTCGAGCCACCCTCCAGAAAGTTGGTCTGCATGCCCATCGTCGAACTCGAGCACCATAAAGCCGGCGATTTCTTCGTCGATTTCGAAGAAAAAGTTTTCGAAGACGTCAAGGCTGAGCCGGGTGAAAAAGCGCTCGTTACGTTTCACACGGTTGCCTTCGAAGGCTCGATCGGCTTCGTAAACCTTCTCCAGGCGTTGCGCCTCTTGCGCAAAGGGTTCGAAACGTCGATTCTGCTCTACGGACCCGGCGTGACGCTCGGCGTCCAACGCGGCTTTCCGAAGATCGGCGACGAGGCGTTCCCCGGGCACCAAAACTTCAACAATCAGCTGAAGAAATTATGGACGAAGGCGGTAAGGTGTACTGCTGCCGCTTCGCGCTGCAAGCCCTTTACGGCCACGGCGAACCGTCGCAGGGACGAGCCTCAGAGTGGCGCCGTCGGTTCCCAAACCGGCGGCGTTTCGATTTTAATCGATCATTGCGGTCGATTATCTAGCAAGGCCGCGAGCTGCGCAACGATTCCCCAACGATACCGTCGCAAAAAGTGAGGCGCTATCGTTGGGGAACGCGCCGAGAGTCCGTTCCCAGTAGATACCGTCCCTCGATTTGGGCTCCGACCGTCACGCGAATACGGTAGTCGAGCCAATCATCGAGCCACTTTCGCGCTCGCAGGCGTCGCGGGTCATCGACGTACGCCCATTCAGCGATATAACTGCTCGAGGATAGGACGAGCTCGTCCGCAACGATTGTATCGAGCGCTTTTTCAAGGCGATCTCTCGCCATCTTCGGATTATTTGGATACACCCGAATGCCGGTTTCCTCGAGCAGCTCGCGAACGGTGTGGACGACACGCATCTCGCCTGTCGACGTCGCGATCCACTCGATGAGCCGGGCAAGATGTTTCTCAACACCTTCACGGTACGGGTCATATGCAAGAACGCGCCGGCTCGCGCGGCCTTCACCGCCGACTGGACCGACCGCAGGTCCGGGTTTAAAACGCGCACGAACCACGACGCCGCGCTTGCGCTGAATTTCGCCGAGCAGAATCGTGCGCTGAAAGATTCCATCGTCAGCATCGCTCTCATCGCCCGCAACGCGAATCCACGCCGCGCCAAGGTCCTCGATCGCGCGCCCGGGACCTTCGCGATCCGATGCACGATAGCCACCCTTCGCATAACCGTCGCGCGATTTCTGAGCGAGTTCTCTAGCCTCGTTGACCATGTCCGCGCGGATCGTGTGAAACCCGTCGTCGTCGGCCGGCTGTGTCGCGACGATCACCAGCATAACGGCAAGCGTATCTTGATGCAGGGGCGACCAATTCGGAATACTTTCCCGGATACGCCGAAGCTGTGCGTTGGTAAGTTTTGGGAGATTCGCGCCGTCGACATCGCGCTCTCCCGGGGGCCGAAGCAGCACCTCACCACCGACACGGGGCTCACTAAAGAGTACGCCTTTCGACGTGTCGACGAACGCATCGGGTGTCGACGCTGCAAGCACGAGGCGTCCGATCAGTCGATTTCCCGTTGACGGTTTACTCGGGTAGTCATTGCCATCGACGGCGCGCACGCGTGGTCCACGGTCGCGCTCGTCCGGTTCCCACGCGATAGAAATTTGCGTTGCAGATGGCGGGAGCGTGGTTACGCTTGCAAACGATTCCATGTCGCTGCGGGCACGCTGCTCAACCGACTCGAGCGCAAGTTCGAGATCATGCTCGACGTCGCCGGCCGCGCGTTCGGCGAACCATGACCGCGCGGCCTCAAAGAACGCTGGCAGTTCGGCCGTTTCTTCGCCCGCGCGCAAAACGATCGTCCCGCCGTATGGTCGCGGAATACGGATGGATGTCGCGCGGCGGACCCGCCGGCGATCCACGACAACGGGAGACGTCGATTCGATCTCTTCCGCTCGCGTCGGCCGTGCGGATTTGGTGCGTCGCAGCGGTGCGCCCTTTTTCAACGCCATTTGCAGTTTAGCGTTCACGGCGCCGGAGGAAACCTGAGCTCTCGATTGTGACGTTCGAGCGATCGAATGTTAGCGTCACGCGATCTTGCGACGTTTTGAAGCGCCATGCTTGCGCAACGCAGCGCCGACGGCTTCTTCCCCTTGTGCGAAAAGCTCGCGCAGCGCGACCTCGACGATCGCGCTCTCGGAGACATCGTGGTCAACGGCACCGTAGCGTAGTTTCTTTCCGACGTCACCCGAGACTGAAAGCGAAAGTTTAGTTAGACTTACGGTTGCCGAGAGCCGCGGAGGCGCCGTGGACGCAGCGACCGCGCTTCTCACATTCTCGTCGGCACCCTCACGCGGTTTCGGCGTTAGCGTTTTTGCCATCTTGCGTTATTAGCTTAACGCATCAACGCACCTGCTGCTAAAGCGGTACGGGCGCCAGGCCCCCGGCAGCACAGATCTGGAGCGCCAAGAGATCGGCACGCGTGAGTTCCCGGATCGGAACGCCAGTTCGCTTCATGCCTGAATATTTCTGGCCCTCGATAACCACTACGGTGAGGTTGGTGAGCCGCTTGGCTACCTCGACCGCATATTGATGGTCGCCATCTCCACCGACCACGATTGCGCGATCGAACCCGCCAGTACAGGTCCCGTGGATCAGGTCGACGGCAAGAGCAACGTCAACCGCCTTTTCCTTACCGTCTTTTTCGCGATAGCCGCGGTAAAAATCAAGACCGGGCACGTTTCGGTTCGCGGCGATAAACCGCATCCAATGCGCGTAGTAGTTGATCTGACTCGGGCCTGCGGGCGCATTTACCGGCGGTGCGCCATAGAAGCGCGCAAACGTTAGCGGATCGGCGCCCGTGAGCGTTGACACGAGGCGCCCCAAGGCGGGATAGCCGACATCGATTCGGTTCAGAGATCCGAGCAAGTTGCTGCCGTCCATTAAAACGGCGACACGAACGGCGTTCATCAGAGTGCCACTAAAAATAAAGCCCGCCGTTGCAAGCAACGGACGGGGTTGGTGCAACCATCATACACGAATTGACCCAGGCGGTCAACCGTAAAAGCTCTGCTGCATTCTTGCTCTCTTAGCATTAGCGCACCAGTGCAGTAAGCGTTTGGAGAATGCGCGGCGCGATATCGCGGTATGCAGCAGCGGCCGCGCTAGCCGGGGCATACCGCAAAACCGAAACGCCCTCGTTCCCGCTTTCCGGCACTGCGACCGACCGTGGAATTCACCGACTACGTCTAGCAGGCCTGTGAAAAAGGCGCGCAACGGCAGTCGCCACCGGGGTTTTGGAAGGGACAGCGGGCGAAGTTCGGGATATTCCGGCTGGTTTTCGGGTGCCTTGAGCGTACTGATCGCGTCGAATG